>Ga0247723_1000332_pt1 | contig 32294 bp, 46 predicted proteins | sample MSEWelMarce5H_FC_FD_189079 | JGI IMG/M metagenome (GOLD analysis project Ga0247723, IMG submission 189079) | Subsurface sediment microbial communities from gas well in West Virginia, United States - MSEEL Well Study Marcellus 5H_FC | ecosystem: Environmental > Terrestrial > Deep subsurface >... | reverse complement strand
GCCACCGCCACCGCCGCCGTAAGAAGTGCCTACTCCAGCGGTTGAAGTCCCACCTCCACCACCACCTACGGCAAAAAGACCTCCGTAGTAAGTGATTCCACCAGTGGCACCAATGGCAGCAGTTGACGCTGTGCCACCCGCTCCAATAGTTGCGAAGTTGGATGCTGGAACCCAGCCAGAGACTACTGCCCCAGCGCCGCCACCACCAGTGCCAGTAGAAGCGCTACCGCCTGACCCACCGCCACCGACAAGTACAGCAAAAACAATGCTGACATTTGATGGAATGTCTACAAAACCAGTTGACAAAATAACACGCTGAAGTTTGATGTCCGTCAGCGAGCCACCTGTACCTTTCAGTGTGCCCTTGTTCATATTAGAATGAACCGCCGTATGCGGTAACCATATAACCGCTTGTGTCAGCACCGAACAATGCCACTCTCAAAGAGAACGATGCGTTAGTTAGTACCAAGTTGTTGAAAGTAAGTGTGTACTGAGCGGCTTGAACTGTGGCAGATGCGGTAGTGGCTACGGTCATCTGTGTTTTGATTGGCCAGTAAGTACTTCCGTTGTGGACATAAAGAATTACTTGGTTTGCAGAAGTAGTTCCTAGACCTTGAATAGTGACCTCGTCAATACGAGCACCAGTGGATGGTGCGGTATATACGGTTGCTGGTGCTGACGGAGTTCCAAACGGAGTAGTGCTAGCCGTTGTTCCAGTTGTGATTCCGCTCACAATCGGTGTAGAAGCAAATTGCGGTGAGACTGCCATTGTTTATTCCTTATCTATAATTCTCTGTTAAATATTTTAGTGCGCCTGAGGTATCAGATGGCGAGAGAACCACTGAGCCAGAACCAAAATAACTGCTGAAGTCTGTTAGACCGACTTCCCAAGCGGCTGCGGTGTTGGCGACAATATCAACGCAAGTCACCATTGCCGTTGTACCTGCTGGAATAGTAATAACGGTAGCAGTATTGCTAAATGTGTTTGTGGTCACATTGGCTGTGCTGTTGTTGACAATGTGGAAAGTCCAACCTTGTACCAGAGTTGCGGTGTTAGGAAGTATCACTGTTTGGGTGGTAGTACCAGTGAACTGCTGATAATAAGTGCTTGCGTTAGTGAGAGATGTCACTCCAGCAGCAGTTACAGTGCTTGTGTATCCCATCAAAACAGCCATTGTCAGTTGTGGCGAATCCCACTCTGGTGCGTTGGTGTTTGTGTTGTAAGTAAGTACCGAGTTGTTTGTTGCTGGGGCTGCTAAGAAAGCAGTGGTGTTTGCTGCGGACTGGTATGGCACTGAGCCAGCAGCGCCAGCACCTAGGTTTACTGAAATGCTAGTAGTCGCTGCGTTCAGGTTTGCCACTTGAGTTGTAGATGAAACTGTGAAAGGGGCTGTACCCGTAGCCACATTTGAAATAAGTCTGGTACCAGAAACTGTTCCTGGAAAAGTAGTGTTTCCAGAACCATCGAGCAATGTTGCGGTTCTGGCCAGCGTTGTAAATACACCAGTGTACTGTCTTACATAGATTGGCTCAGTGCCATCGTCTGCGGTTGCAATTTCTACATAACCAGCATTTGTGGCAGTTCCACCAATAAGAATTCTGAACTGGTCATTGTCAGCCATGCTTCCGTAGACAAGGTTGGCGGAGTTAGTTCCTGTGACCGTAGCGTTTACAGAACCAGAAGTAGCGACATTTAAGTTAGCAACCTGTGTCGTTGAAGATACGGTGAACGGTGCGGTGCCAGTAGCGATGGTAGATGTGTATGTACCGCTTGTGTTTACACCGCTAGTGTTTGACACAACCAAAGCATTGGTGATTGTTCCACCGTTAAAAGCAGAGCCACCTCCAACTAGGTTGGTGGTCGCACCTGCTCCACCGCCAGTAATGTCGATGTAGTAGCCTCTAGCACTTCCTCCTTGCTCAAAGAAACGAAGTCTATCTTGGTAGACATCAATAGTTACGCCAGTGTTGATGCTTGTATTAGTTACTGGTTTGGCTAGGAAGATTTCTCCACCCTCATCGCCAGCAGATGCGGTGACATTTAGTTTTCCAGCAGTGTTTATGTCGCCTGTGGTTGTGAGAGTAGTGATGCTGGCATTTCCATTTAGAAGTGACGCATCTTGCGAGTACTTTAGAGAAGTCCATGCGGTAGACGCATTACCAACTTTAAACTTTAGGGTGTCAGTTTCAAAACCAATCTCACCAGCAGCCAGAGTTGGGTTAGTGGAAGTCCAGTTTGCTGCGGTGTCTCTACGGACTTGAAGTTTAGTAGATACAGGCATTTACTACCCCTTTGCTGGCGGTAGGTTGTTCAATTCTTGCTGATAAGTTTCAATTACAGTAGCCAACTCACGCATAGCGATGTCTGCTTCATTGACAAGTTCTGGTTTGTTATTGCGTTGGGCAGCAAGGCGATTGATGTGGTGCTGGTATCCCTCAGCGGCAAGTTGCTGGATACGCTTAGTTAGCACTTCTCGACGCTCTTCAATTGGTAGTAAAGATGCAAAGTCAACTGTCATTTTATATCCTCAGGAGTTATTAGGCGCTTCCACCATCAATTGTAACCGCAAATAGTGTTCCAGTGTTGCTGACAGAGACCATCGGCGTGGTGTTGCCACCATACTGAATTTCAAACACATTTGCTTGCTGAGTAGCGTGGTTCTTTACAATCAGACCAGCAGAGGCATTTGATGCGTTTTGGAAAGTCTGAGTTGAAGTAAATGTTCCAGTTGCGTTGAAGCGAGGAACTACGCTGGTGTCAATCGAAACTGAACCAGTGGAGGTAATCGTGGTAAACGACATACCTGTTCCAGCAGAAACGCTTGTAACACCAGTTGCGGTGGCTGCTGCCCAGTAAGGAGCACCAGTTGTGTTAGCCGATAGAACATAGTTGTTTCCAGCAGGTGCTGCTAGGAAAGTGGTTGTGTTCGATGCTGACTGGTAAGGAATGAGGTTTGGTGTAGTTCCAGTTAGGTTGTTAGCCTGAGCAACTGTAGCCGAACCGACATAAGCCTGAGTAGCAAGTGTTCCAGAGGTTGGAAGAGTCACATTTGTGGTGGCTGTTCCAGTAAGAGTAACGCTAAAAGCACCGCTTGTAGCAAGAGTTGAGCCATCGGCAAGGGTAAGAGTTGCTGCGGTTGCTGGTGCGGTTACTGTTACTTTGTTGAGGCTAGTTGCTGAAGCAACACCAAGAGTTGGAGCAACAAGAGTCGCGTTGTTAGCAAATACAACTCCACCACCGTTACCAGTAGCACCAGTTACGGTTGTTAGGAAGTTGGCACTTGTTGGAGTTGCTAGGAAAGTAGCAACATTTGTACCAAGACCAGAGATACCAGTGCTTACTGGGAGACCAGTTGCGCTTGATAGGTTGGCTGAAGATGGAGTACCAAGTGCCCCACCAAATACAACAAACGCTCCAGCAGAGCCAGTGTTTACAGCAAGAGCAGACGCTACTCCAGTTCCTAGCCCAGAAATACCTGTTGATACTGGGAGACCAGTGGCACTTGTAAGGTTAGCGAAAGACGGAGTACCAATGTTTGGAGTAGTAAGTACAGGGCTTGTGCTGTAAACAACATTGCCAGTACCAGTAATTGCTGTCCACTGAGGAGCAGCGGTTGCGGTGTTGTAGGAAAGGACTTGGTTGTTAGTTGCGGTTACGGCTAGTTTTGCTGTTGCGTTAGCACCAGATTGGTAAAGAAGTTGTCCAGCAGTTCCAGCAGAAATGTTGGTGGCAAGAGATGCGGTACCAGTTAGAGATGCGGTGATTGTTCCAGCAGCAAAGTTTCCAGATGCGTCACGGGCAACAATTGTGGACACTGTGTTTGAAGTAGCGACAGCAAAACCAAGAACTTGTGTGCCAGAAAGAACGGTTGTGCCGTTGATTTCATAGACTTTTCCAGAAGCAAGGTTTATGTCTTCAGAAGATGTCCAAGCGCTGGTGGAGTTTACCCAAGACCAAGTCTTGTCGGTAGAACCTTTTACGGTAATACCAGCACCGTCTGCGGTGGTGTTGTCAGGTGCACCGATGTTCAGGGTAAGAGTACCTGGACCTGAGCCACCCGCGTTATTGCTAACTGTAAAATCAGTCGAACTGTTGATAGCAGTGATTACGGAGTTTACTAGAGTAAGAGTTCCACCAGTTCTTGTTACAGACTGACCAACAATAAGACCTGTTGTACTAGCGACGGAAATATTATTAGTTCCCGCCTCACCTGAGGCACTCAGTCCAGTGATTGCTATTACCGAGCCAAGTTCAATATTTTTGTCGTCTACTTGAACGGTAGAGGAGTTGATTGAGGTAGTTGTACCATTTACAGTCAGGTTTCCGCCAACAGTAACATTTCCAGTGGTACTAAGAGTCGTAAGGCTGGCAGCACCACTAAGAAGAGAAGCGTCTTGTGAATAAGTAAGAGATGTCCAAGCAGTCGACCCATTACCAATCTTGAACTTGAGCGTATCGGTCTCGAAGCCTAGTTCACCAGCGGCTAGCGTCGGGTTAGTAGAGGTCCAGTTAGCAGCCGTATCTCTACGGTGAAGAATCTTAGTTGATACAGGCATTGAGGGCAATCCTTACAGATTTAAGGGAAAAGATGGGCGGTCCTTTATAGAAATTTTATCACGCTGAGCCACCCTCGATTTTGGCTACGCCAAGGGTAGATGTGTCTGCTCCCGCTGTTGTCGGGATATTGTCCACCAAAACAAACTCAGTACCTGAAGCACCTGCTTTGATAGAAATCTTTAGTGTCCCAGCATCGGTTCCGTCTTTTACGAACTGAACTGCGGTATTTGCACCTGGAGATGCTGGAGAAGTGGCTTGTTTACTTAGTGCTAAGGAATTACTTGTGATGCTGTTGGCAGTCAGAGCACCAGTTTGACTGACTCCAGCCACAACGATATTGGCAGTTGATACGATTTCTAGGACATTTGCTATCCCGCCAGTACCTTTTACTATAAGAGTTGCGGTATTTGCTGTGCCAGCAACCATTGTTTGGGTGCCAGTAAAAGTTTGAGATGCGGTTAGGTATGGAATTACAGCACTATCCACAGCCAAAGTGCCAGTTGTGGTGATTGTCCCACCAGTTAGACCAGTACCACCGATGACACTAGATACGGTATTAGCCCAAGTTGTTGTGTAGTTTGTATTGCCTACTTTGGTGAGAACTTGCCCTTGAGTTCCACCAGCAGCGACGCCAACTGGACCGACTACGGCATCCCAAGTGGTTCCAGTCCACTTCCAAGTGCGCTCGCCTACTGAAAATGTTTGGTTTACTGATGGTGAGTTGGGGAAGTCTACGGCTGGCATACTACACCGCCGCCGCTATGTAAGTGCCGTTCACATACATCTTGCTAATAGTCGTCAATGTTACGGGAGTGCCTTGGACAAAGAGACCCTCTCTAATTGGAGAGTTGGCTCCACCAGACTGCTTTAGGTAATGCAAATCAAGCACAGCCGTGATGCCAGCGGTGTCGCAGTTGAGGATGGTGTGTCCAGTTCCAGTGTCTGGGTCGATGTTTGGGTCAGCCCAAGCCCAGCCGCTGAAGTGGTTAAAGCCAACTGCTGGAGTGAAAGGTAGTTGCAGTTTGTACTGACCAGTACCAAAGTTTGTGACGGTAGTGCAATCAACCTCGATAACAAAACTGACCAGTCTGCCCGACTTCAAATAATAAGAATTATAAGTTGGGTATGTGGCACCTGTTCCAGTGAAAGTTAGCCCTGTGGCAGTAAAGGTTGGAGAATATCTAGTCCAAGTTTCTAGTCCTGAAGTTCCGCTAGCACCAGTTTCTCCTTGGATACCTTGGATGCCCTGAATTCCCTGAATTCCTTGTGCACCTGTAGCACCAGTTGCTCCAGTTGCTCCAGTTGCTCCAGTTGCTCCAGTTGCTCCAGTATCCCCTACAGGACCTGCATAACTTGTGGAAGTCTCGACCCAGTAGCCGTCATAGTAAAGATAAAGTTGTGCGGTTGAGGAGCGGAACCAAGCATCACCTGCGGTTGGACTTGCTGGAGCGGTCTCTGAAACTGTGAATCTGCCTGGCTCACCTTGCTCGCCAGCAACGCCCGCTTCTCCTGCTGGCCCTGTGGCTCCTTGAGGTCCAAAGCCTGTAACTTTTACTTGGGTGTTTACCTCTTGAATAACGACTTTGTTTGCATCGTGAGGATTTACCTTTACTAAAGGTCTCTCGTCATTGATTTCGATTGCCACTAGCGAGTCACCTCGGCTGTCACCTTGAAGTTGCCCTCAAGCAACCTAGTTACCACTCCACCGCCAGACACCAACTCTAGGTCGTAAACATATTGACCTGCTGTGAGAGATGCGGTGTTAGAGGCTGAAATTAGTAAATCTACTGTCCCTGCGATTCCACCTAAAGTAATAGTCCCTGTACTACCAGCAGTTGTAGATAGAGTGGCAATTATGGTGTTGGAAGTGACATTTGACCTAACTTGCATACGGGCTGTGTAGCCAGTCAAGTTATAGGCATCTCTAGCGGGGTCAGTCCAAGTCAACTGCCGCTGAAAAGTCGCACCTTGCTGGCAGGTGATGTTGTAAAGTCCAGCGATTCCGCAAGTCATAGGAACCCCGTTCGGGAGAGGATGTAATCCCTATTATTTTACAATAAAACTACCCCTATGACTTTAGAGCAAGACCAAATCAACCAGTGTTTAGTTGGTTTATTTGGCTTTTTATTGGTTATCGAAGAAGAAGTTTTGCGCTCTCGTCTATTACTTCAGTAGCAGACTCTTCTAGAGCACTCTTATTTTCGTTCCAATGGTGGAGACAGAAGAGGAGTTCACCAGACTCTAAAACGACATAAACATATGCTTGCGCTCTGCAAGCATCGCAGCGGTCTTCGGCAGTCAATACATAGTCGGGAACTTCAACCTTTGTGTCCATACCAAAAGTATAGGCTAAAATTAACTATGCTTGATTTACTTGAGAAGCCAGATACCCAAAAAACAGATTCCGACGACTCGGAACACTTTGCTCATTATGCGGATGCTGCCAAGGTCACTGAGGGGTACATTATGGGAACTCCAGTAATAGCCCTATGTGGCAAGGTTTTCATACCCTCTAGAAACCCCGAAAAACTTAGGGTCTGTCCAAATTGTAAAGAAATTTTAGACTCACTATTTCTTGATTCGGAGTAATACTCTCTTTTTCAAGTTATACTGATATCTCTTCCCAACCATATAGAGGTGTAAAAATTGTCTTTTTTCTCGTTTGAACTAAATAAAGAATTTGTTAACAGTTACAAGGAGAAAGAATCTCCATTTGGCTTCAAAGATGCCGCTGGCAACTCTGTGGGAGAGATTACATTCCTACGCACATACTCACGCAAGAAAGAAGATGGCACTAAGGAAACTTGGGCTGAGGTCTGTGAGCGTGTAACTAACGGAACTTACTCGCTACAAAAGGATTACGCAAAGCAACAGCGTTTGCCGTGGTCAGATGCTAAGGCTGCTGCCTCAGCAAAAGAGTTCTTTGACCGCCTATTTGACCTAAAGTGGTCTCCACCGGGTCGCGGTCTATCCCAAATGGGTACTGACCTAGTAAACCGTCAGAAAAACTCTGCTTCACTACAGAACTGCGCTTTTGTGTCTACTTTGGAAATGACTAAGTCAAACCCAGGTAAGCCTTTTGCATTCCTTATGGAAGCGTCTATGCTTGGTGTCGGTGTTGGCTTTGATGACAAGGGTGCGGACAAGGGCTTTGAGATTTATGAGCCTGGTCAACCTCAGGAATACAACATCCCCGACACTCGTGAGGGTTGGCAGGAATCAACGGTTGCTCTAATCAACTCATTCCTAAAGCCAGACCAGCCGAACTGGGATTTCAACTACGACGAGATTCGCCCGTATGGAACTCCAATTAGAACTTTTGGCGGTACTGCTTCTGGTCCAGACCCGCTTATCGCTCTTCACAACAAGATTCGTCAAATCTTCCTAGGTCGTAAGGGTGAACTACTTACTACCGTTGACATTGCCGATATCGGTAACTTGATTGGTCGTTGCGTTGTATCTGGAAATGTTCGTCGTTCTGCTGAACTTCTTATTGGTCGCATTGACGATGACAACTTCCTAAATCTGAAGAACGCTGAGGCGTTCCCAGACCGCAACTCTTATGATGAAGAAAACCCTGGTTGGGGTTGGATGTCTAACAACTCGGTAATGGTAAATGTTGGAACTGACTTCTCGAAGATTATCGATGGAATCATCCGCAATGGTGAGCCTGGCGTTATCTGGGAAGATATGTCTAAGCAGTATGGTCGCCTTGCTGACCCAATCAACAACAAGGACTGGCGTATTGCTGGATACAACCCTTGTGCTGAGCAAAGCCTTGAGTCATACGAAATGTGTACTCTTGTTGAGACTTACCTAAACCGCCACACAGATGTAGAAGACTTCAAGCGCACGCTAAAGTTTGCTTACCTCTACGCCAAGACTGTTACGCTTCTTCCTACCCACTGGGAAGAGACCAACGCAATCATGCAACGCAACCGTCGTATTGGTACTTCTATCTCTGGTATCGCTAACTTCGCTGACAACAAGGGACTTCCAGTTCTGCGTCAGTGGATGGATGACGGTTACTCGGTAGTAAAGAAGTATGACTCGGTTTACTCTGAGTGGCTAGGTGTTCGTGAGTCAATCAAGACCACAACTGTCAAGCCATCAGGTACTGTATCTATCTTGGCTGGAGAATCTCCAGGTGCCCACTGGTCTCCTGGTGGCGAGTACTTCAACCGTGCTATCCGCTTCGGCAATGATGACCCGCAGTTGGCTCTATTCAAGATGGCTAACTACACAGTTGAGCCAGCATCTGAAAACCCAGAGCACACTTCTGTTGTCTACTTCCCAATCAAGGCACAGGCAAAGCGTGCTGAAAAAGATGTAAGCATTTACGAGAAGATGAACTTGGCTGCTACTGCTCAGCGGTACTGGTCGGACAACTCTGTATCCGTAACAATCTCGTTCAATCCTGACACTGAGTCAAAAGATATTGAAAAGGTTCTTCATATGTATGACGGAAGCCTGAAGACTGTGTCGTTCTTGCCATCTGGAAACTTCACATACAAGCAGATGCCGTACACGCAAATTACTAAGGAAGAGTATGAAGAAGCGGCTGGCAAGTTGTTCCCTATTGACTTTGCTGGTATCTACGCTGGTCTCGGTCTAGACGCAATTGGTGAGAAGTATTGCACCACTGACGCTTGTGAAATCAAGTTGATTGTGGAGAACCAGAAGTAATTGGTAGTAATCAGTAGCGTCTATACAAAGACTGGCGACCAAGGAACTACTTCTCTCGGAGACGGGAGTCGTACTTCTAAGAACGATGCCAGACTTGAAGCGTTCTCAACCGTAGATGAGGCTAACTCCAGCATTGGAGTTGCCTTGTCTATGGATATTGATTCAGATATCAAAGAAGTTTTACTTCGTATTCAAAACGATATGTTTGATGTTGGGGCTGACCTTTGTACCCCCGTGGTTGACGACCCTAAGTACCCACCACTAAGAGTTACAGAAGAGCAGGTTACTCGCCTAGAGAATCTAATCGACCAATACAACGAGCCACTGAGCACGCTTAGAACTTTTGTGTTGCCTAGCGGAACTCCTTTAGCAGCGCAACTTCATGTAGCCAGAACCGTGGTTCGCAGAGCAGAGCGTCAAACTTGGAACGCTATTCACTCATTTGGCGAGGGAGTAAACATCACCACTGCCAAATATCTAAACCGACTATCTGACCTTTTATTTGTACTATCCCGCCACGCTAATCGTGAGATTGGCGATGTGCTTTGGGTGCCAGGAGCAAACCGTGAAAAATAAAATTCTAATTGCCAGTGCCATCACCGTAGCCTTAGTCTCTGCTTTCTTAGTAAAAGAGACTTTGACTGCTCCAAAAATTGACTGCGTAAATGTTTATGTCGATTACGGAGTTCTAAACAACGGTGAGACATCTGAAGCCTGTATCAAAGTTGATGGCGGTATCGATGCAATGAGTGCTTTCAATATGCACTCTGTTGCGATTCAAGGAACAGACAAGTACGGACTACAAATCGTATGCCGTGTGAACTCTTTTCCTAATGGTGTTGATGCTATTCCTGTAAAGGATAACGAGGGTTATGTCGAGAGATGTACTGATATGCCCGCTCAGTTTGCTTACTGGGCTTTGCTTGTAAAGCGTGGCTCTGGCTCAACGGCGGTGTGGGGTTGGTCTGATAAAGGCATTTTAGACCTTGACCTAGATGCTGGCGACTCTGTTGCTTTGGTGTTCACTGTAAATGATGAAGTGAAGTGGCCAGAGTAATGACTGTAATAACTAGACCTATAACTAAAACTCTTGAGATTAGTAAGACTGCTAAGTCTGTACTATTCATTGCTGGAGTAGTGATTTCCCAGTTGACGATTATCTACGCCCTAATCCCTGCTGGCATTTATTTGTGGCGTATTTGTACTGGCTGTTAGAGAAAGAAAAATAATGTCCGTAATTGTATATAGCAACCCGAACTGCCAAGCGTGCGAGCAGACCAAGCGATTCCTAACTGTCAAAGGCATCGAGTTTGAAGCCAAGATGATTCAGGATAGCCCTGAGGTCTTTGCTCTTATCGAAGAAAAAGGCTATGCCTCTGCTCCAGTGGTGGTAGTTGGAGATGACAGTTGGTCGGGATTCCGCTTAGACAAACTAAACACATTGGTACATCAGGACTGACAATGACTTATGAATATGTGTGTGCCGAGTGTGGCACCCCTTACAACGAAACTCGTGGAATCAACGAGGAGCAGAAGCAGCAGACTTGCGCTGCTGATGGTTGTGAAGGTAAACTGAAGCGAGTGTTTTCAGCACCACCTATTCAGTTCAAAGGCTCTGGCTTTAGTTCTAATAGGGGATAACTAAAGAGAAAGTTGTAAAGTGTCAATTCCAGATTTTGATTTTGGATTACCGTTCCTGAACGATGAGATTGGCACTCCTGTCTGTGCTGAAACAGACCCTGAGTTGTTCTTCCCTCAGGATATCGAGGGACATAAAAAGCCTAGTTACTACGATGAACGCGGGGCTAAGAAAATATGTGGTGTATGCGAGTATCGAGTAGATTGCCTAATTTTTGCTATAAAGCATAATGAAATCGGTATTTGGGGTGGAACTACCGAGGGACAGAGAAAACTAATGAGAAAACAGGCAAAAATCAAGGGACTCTCTGCCGAAGAAATAGCGACTCAAATTTCGAGGTAAAATAGTATTACCCCTTGGGAGAGAGGTCTATTAACTAACATCTACCCAGGGAGAAACCTTGAATATTCTAAAAACAATCCTCAAGAGAACTATCGCTCTTGTAATCCTCAAAGTCAGTGCTGTTCTTGCTGCTGGTTCTATCGGTGGCGTTGAACTCTGGCAGTCAGCCCTAATCGCCGCTTTCGTTGGAATTATGGAAGTCGCTGAGTCTCTAGCCCGTGCTTATGTTGTAGACGGTGTACTAGACGAAGACGAAATCAACATCGCATTTGCATCTTCTGCTGAGGCTGAAGTTGCTCGTGGCAAAAAGTCTGCCTCAGAGTAAAAATCTGCTAGTATTTCCTTACAACTAGGAGTACGACCAAGTTGCCATAACTAAATAGAAAACCCCCTAGTTAGCGCCAGGGGGTTTTCATTTTTAAGACTTCTATGCCTTTTTGATTTTGGTCCGTGCCACTCCGTAGTAGAGAGGGTTAGAGGAACTCAAGCCAAGAGCCTTAGCAATCTTGGTCAGCGAGATTCCATTGTCTTCATACTCGTGGCGAAGAGCCTCGTGATAATCCTCAACGCTCTGCTCTTTAGCAGTCTTGATTCTTGCTACTGCTTCGGCTAGTTGCTCTGGGGTAGCCTTGCTACGGACACGCTTAGTCGCTGGTGAAATCTCAGCGGTGGTTACACGACGGCGAACGCCAGCGTATGTGACGCCAACTGCTTGAGCGATAGCGATGAGTGAGCCACCTTGGTTGTAGTACTCGACTAGCAAGCGGGTGTACTCACGACTAGCATCGTGCTGTGGCGACTTGGTGTTTCTAGACCCGTATGCCTGTCGTGCTAGTGGCAGTAGGTCAATCAGAAGTGGAGCGTAAACTTCTACTAACTGGTTGTTCTTCATCTGTTGTTTCCTTTTGTATTTGTCATTTGGTTGAAACCTTTATACCTGATTATAGACATAAGTTTTATTAGATAGCAAATCAATACAATAAGCCCACAGCGAACATATTGTGATACCATTTATAAGCAATCATCTAGAGTGAGGAAGAAATGGCAAAGGGTAGTGGTGGCGGTAAGCCAGCAGCAAAAGGTGCTAACGACGACAGACTGAGTTCAAAGAAAAAGGCGTACAAAAAGCGCCCTAAGGTTTGGGACCCAGAGAAGCGTCGCCTAGTTACCAAAACTAACTAAGTGTGCTATTCTTTCTTTACAACTAAATAGAGACAAATGGGGATGACTGGTTTCGACTGGCATCTGAAGTTTGGTGAAGCACGCAGAGATGGCGGTATCTCTTGAACCCGCTAAAAAATATAAATGCTGAATCTCGTTCCGCATTCGCTCTAGCAGCCTGATAGTTGCTTGAAGCCCCTAGAAAAGCAGTAGTTCTCGCTGAGCATCTAGGTCTCAAATAAAGAGAACACGCAGTACCCGTAGTACCCCGCAGTACCGTGGCTGGTAAAGCCTAAGCGTGTAGAAGAACAAACAGACTATGTTAGGACCGGGGTTCGATTCCCCGCATCTCCACCAAAGGCTCTTTACTGCTGAGTCCACACGACCAACCAGCAGAGTGAAAACTTGAGACGACTCGCAAGAGTGGGAACCTCTGAAGCCAAGGTCCAAACTTGGTGGAAGTCAGTACTAGGTCAACCAATGCCCTATGGCGCAATTGGCAGCGCAAGGAACTGTTAATTCCGAGGTTCCTGGTTCGAGTCCAGGTGGGGCAGCAAAAGGTAGTTGACAATGTCAGTGGCATTGTGTACCATCAAAGAGTCATAACTTCAAAGTGCAATTAGTTAGGCAGTCCCTAGCGACACCACCTAGTAAAGAATCCGTGAGACGAAGAGATGCTTAGGTATCCCAGTACTCAACACCCTAGTAAAGAAAAGTGTGCGCAGCGAGTCAGTTCACGACTGAATTTGACTTTATGATGGTCTATGATTATTGTTATAAATAATCGGCTTTACTGGATAGTAAAGACGACCTCTCAACTGAAAAGGCGAGGGCGGGTTGTCTGTCAAGGCAGACACTGGGTTCAAGACCCAGCAACCCACAAACAGAGTGGCGACGGTTGCTCTGGAGTATGGCAGAATCGCTCCCACCGCCAGTGGGGGAGAAATGCAGTCTCGGCTCTTAGCGGAGTGGTTTAGCGACCAAACGGGATGTCTGCTCAAAGCGGTACACAGAGAACCGCTGGCTAGGCAGTAGTGGTAAAACGCAATCCACTTACTCAACACCACTCCACGCTGGAGCCTCATCAGGCAAAAGCAATCTGGAGTGGTACCCGCGTGTGTATTTCAACGGTAGAATCTCAGTTTTCCAAACTGTGGGTGTAGGTTCAATTCCTGCTACACGCTCTAAGCCCCGCTCCCTACCTCTCTGGGAGTGGGGCTTTTACTTTTAAGTGTCGGGTGATACTATGTATAGATGTTCACAGTAAAAATGACAAAAGATGAAATTCGACGATGCGCGAATATGGCTACTGAACTCTGGCTTGAGAAGTTCGGCAGTGAAGACCGACCTAACTATGCTGAGGGGAAGAAGAACGGTTCGCTTCAACACGACCTAACCTCTAACACCAGAACAATCACCGCGGAGATGGCTGTTGCCAAAGCAACAAACACCTCGCTCAACTACCCCGTCTACGCTAACTACCTACACCCGCACCGAAAGCACTTGGCTGATGTGGGCGGCAATATGGAAGTCCGAACTGTTCGCACCCGTGGCGAAGTTCCTATCTGGAGAAAAGATGCTGGCAAAGCAATCGTTGGCTGTTATGTTCCAGACGAGGAGTTTTTCTCTGAGGTAGAGATTCATGGCTGGGTTATGGCAGACGATGTCATCGGGAAAGAAGAGTTCGCTGACCCGTCTATCGGTGGCTGGAGGTATCCTCTGTCATCACTTAAATCCTTTAAAGAGCCTACGCACCTAAGAGATGTATAAACTTAGGTTTAGGTTTATACCAGAGTTCTGTACGAAAAACGATACATTATTATATAACTTTTGATACAAGGAGACAAAATGACTACATTAGGTTGGCTATCTATCGCTTACTTTGGGATATTCATACTGATAAATGGTATTGGTATAATGTATATAAAGAAATACACTAATCCCACAGAAAAAGCAATCCAAAGGAAATTGGAAAGAAGATGGAAGAAAAGAAGTTTGCAGAAAAACTCTTAGCCAGCCTAGGCTACAAATCTCAGGTATTCGCCGAGACGGTGAGCAAAGCCCTAAATCATCAAAGCGAAATCGTCGACGGTCCTAAGGTAGAAATAGACAAGTACGACTACAAAGAAATCGCTGTTTCTTGGAAACAAACTGGGGTTGCTGAGGAACGGGAAGCAATTCGCGAAATCATCAAGACTGAACTACTATGGAAAACACAAGACGATGGTTTCATCGGTGCTCTCCAATGGGTGCTCAAGGAACTAGAGGAGAGAGATGCTAGAGACGCTAGTGAAGAGGCTGGCCACCAGCCGAGCGTTTAGGTGGTTCACCAATCCTGCTTATGAGCAAGGTTGGGAAGATGGGGTTGGTGTTGGCTACAAGTTAGCCGAAAGACTAGCCACACTTGTTGGAACTAACGCAGAGCGTGAGCGTGTCCTAGAGATACTGACTAACGAGCGTGCCAGACTTCTTACTATTGAAGAAAGCCAGTGGGAGGGATACTGTGCTGACACAATTGAGCAGATTGACCTGCTTATGCTTGCTGTAGGAAGTAGAGAAGAACTGTGATTAGTCCCCGATGGTGTAATGGCAACACTCCGACCTTTGGAGTCGGCTTTCTAGGTTCGAGTCCTGGTCGGGGAGCAAGATGAGAATCAACCTAGGTTATCCCTGTCGCAAGCATAGAATTAGATTCAAGGGAAGTTATTGCCCTAAGTGCTACAAAGAAAGACGCGACGCTGAGAAAGGCCGTTGATGCGCGAAGTCGAGACATACGACCATTGGGAGACCCTGCCAATAAAAAAAGGCTATGCGCTCCTAGTGAAGATGGGTATGGGGAAACGCCAGGCTCGCATAGAAGCAATAAGGGGAGTAAAAGTCTTTACCATCAGTCCGATAACTAAAAAATAGGTCTGGCCTCAGTGGCGCAGTGGTAGCGCAACCGCCTTGTAAGCGGTAGGTCGTCAGTTCAATCCTGACCTGAGGCTCCAAACCCCTCGTAACTCAGTGGATAGAGTAGCGGCCTTCTAATCCGTTTGTCGTAAGTTCGATTCTTACCGAGGGGACAATGAAAATAGGAATAGTAGTACCACTTAGGCTGAACTCCGAGAGAGAACGGTCTTTCGAGTATGTCCATAACTGGTTGAAAACCGAGTTCGTCGACATCCCTATCTATATAAGCGACAGCGTTGGACAGCAGTTCAATGTATCTGAGGCAAGAAATCGTGGGTGCTTAGACGCCATAAACGATGGTGTCGACATCCTTATGGTTATAGATGCTGACACGATTATCACCGACAGACCTAAGTTGGAAAAGGCTTTTGAGTTGGCGACATTTGGGGTGGCAAGTATGACTAAGGGATATGTCCGACTTAGCGATAAAGAAAGCGAAGAAATACTTGCTGGCGGTGAGATAAAGCATAAGGACTTTGAACAGTTAGTGCTACAGAATACTCCAGGTGGGCTATGGGTGTTCCCAGTTGAGGTGTTCCACCAACTAAATGGTTGGGATGAGCGATTCGTTGGGTGGGGGTATGAAGACAATGCTTTACTGAGAGCATATAAGAAAATATATGGTAGAAAGATTCATAGAATAAATACCATTGTCCTGAGTTTTTCCCACTCTACGAGGGACTACACGATAGACTCGTATTTGAAGAATCAAGAAAGATACGACCAATACAAGGCGATATCGAATAAAGAAGAGATGCTAAAAATGGTCAGCGGAAATAGAGTCCGCTCGCCTAGGAAGAGACAGACGCTTGACTAAATATATGGACACCACCGAGGCTGTGGTCTATCACGGAAACTGCCTTGAGGAACTAAAGAATCTGCCAGACAATTCGATAGACGCTATCGTTACTGACCCGCCTTATGGCTTGGGAAACTCTGACCCTGACTACATTATGTCCGCACTCAAGATGTGGATTGAGGGAGACCGAGAACATATCCCTGCTGGTAAAGGTTTTATGGGTAAGCAGTGGGATGCTTTCGTACCACCACCTGCTGTGTGGGATGAGTGTTTCCGAGTACTAAAGCCAGGTGGACACATCTTGGTATTCGCTGGCACACGCACGCAAGACCTTATGGGACTGTCAGTTCGTATGGCTGGCTTCGAGATTCGCGATTCTATCTCTTGGATTTATGGTTCGGGATTTCCAAAATCTCTAGACATCAGTAAGGCACTAGACAAGATGGCTGGGGCTGAGCGTGAAGTGCTTGGTCGTAATCCAAACAGTCGAGAGAACGCCACTAAAGAAAACACTCTTTATGAGAGTGGAACTGTCGGCAAAACAGATTTCATCACCGCACCAAGCACCGACGCTGCTAAGCAATGGGAGGGTTGGGGTACAGCACTAAAGCCAGCACTTGAACCAATCATTGTTGGGCGTAAGCCACTCTCAGAGAAAAATGTGTCGCTCAATGTTTTGAAGTGGGGAACTGGTGGCATCAACATCGATAAGTCCCGAATTGGGACTGACACTATGGGTGGCGGAACTATGCCAGACCTACGCGATGTTGGGGCAAAGTCTAAAGAAGCCATTGGCATTGACAAGTTGAGTTTCGGACAAGTCTCTGGGGCAGAGCGTATTGAGTATGACAACTTCAAGACTGGTCGCTTTCCAGCAAACCTAATCTTCACGCACGGCGAAGACTGCGTAGAAATCGGCGTAGTAGAAGAGTCTTATGCGATAAACAAAACTGAGGAGTGGACAGGCTTCGGTCAGAAAGAACGACCTGACTACGAAAGTACAGAACAGAAAGTGTCGACGGTCCTATATGAATGTGTAGACGGCTGTCCTGTAAAGGAACTAGATGAGCAATCTGGAATCCGACCTGGTGGAACATACCCTGCTAAGAGAGGTCAATCAGTAAATACTTCGTTCGCCTCTGGTCAAGAGACTGAGGGTGGACAACGCCAGATGGGTGATTCTGGTGGAGCATCTAGATTCTTCTATGTCGCTAAGGCAAATAAGAAAGACCGCAACGAGGGTCTAGACAATCTCGATGAAAAGGGCAAGGTCTACAACGGAAAGTCTGACGAGTCTGCTGGTAATGCTCCAGGTTCGGTGGAAGACAAGTTCACTACTAAGCCACAAGCAAATCACCACCCGACGGTGAAGCCGACATCCCTAATGGAATACCTAGTAGAACTGGTGTGTCCTGTTGGTGGAGTTGTGCTTGACCCGTTTACTGGAAGTGGCTCTACAGGTAAGGCTGCTATCCGTAAAGGTATGAAGTTTGTTGGAGTTGAAATGACAGACGAGTATCTCCCAATTATCAAGGGTCGCCTTGAGCACGAAATCGATAAAAAGAACGGAAGTCTTTTCTAATGGGTCTAAAGTATCGCTCCGATATGACAGTAGAACTTGTCCAATGTATGGGTAGCGACGACGCAGTTGTACTGGCTGCTCGCGTATCTACCAAAACCGAAAGTGTCGACGCCAGTAAGGATGCTGGTCTAATCAACTATCTAATGCGAGACAGACACGGAAGTCCGTTTGAGCACAACGCATTTACCTTTTATATTGAGGCTCCTATCTTTGTGTTCCGTGAGTTCCAGAGACACAGGATTGCGAGTTATAACGAAGAGTCTGCTCGCTACAAGCAACTAGACCCTGTTTTCTATGTGCCAGGTCTTGAACGCAAGTTGATTCAGAAAGGTAAGCCTGGTGCTTACACCTTTGAACTTGGAGACCTTAGTCATTTGACTACTGTCTATCGCTCTACCTACGAGGCTAACAAGAGTTCCTATGAGGAGTATCAGAAGATGCTAGACGCTGGTGTTGCTCGTGAGGTTGCTCGTGGAGTATTGCCAGTAAACATCTACTCGTCTATGTTTGTAACTATGAACGCCCGTAGCCTTATGAACTTCTTGTCTCTTCGCACCGACAGGGCAGAGAACCTATTCCCATCTTTCCCTCAGCGGGAAATCGAGATGGTTGCTGAGCAGATGGAAGCCGTCTTTGCTGAGCGTATGCCTATCACCTATGACTGCTTCAACAAAAACGGAAGGGTAACACCATAATGACAATTATCAAACCACTCTTTGACAGAGTACTAATCGAGCCACTAAAGGCAGAAGAGAAGACTGCTGGCGGATTGATTATCCCTGACTCAGCGCAGAACCCGCCACAAGAAGCAATCGTTATTGCTGTTGGTGAGGGTAAGCGTAATCCTAAGGGAGACCTAAACCCTATCGGTGTCGAGGTCGGAGACCGAGTTATCTACTCACAATACACAGGCACAAAGGTTGAGTATGACGGTAAGTCGTACATCTTGATGAATGTGGCTGACCTGTTTGCTGTGGTGTCCACTAATGGATAGTTATGGCGTAATCGACTTAGGTGTCGGCTCTCTGTCGCTACCCGGTCTGTTCTTCTACTTATCTTTCGTGGCAGTATCAGTTGGGTTGGCTATGAAGTTGGTAACCAGAACTGTGCCACCGTCTCAGAGAAAAGTGAACTACTTCACTGCTGGACTGAGCGCCGCCGTTATTGCTACTTGGGCAGTTATCTTCTTTGGGTTGTGGTTCTACATTGGAAACTGAAGAAGAACTAAAGAGTCCGCTATCTAGGGCAACTGCTAACGCATTAGATAAGCAGAGAAATATGCTAGTCGGAGTGAACGACGCGTTAGACGCTGCGTTCAATATGGGCTGTGAACTTGGGGTTGCTGAGCAGAAAAGCAAGGTCATCGACATCCTTAAGGAAGCCATAGTAGACTCGGAAAAAATGGCAGGAATAAGAACTCCAAAGGTGTTGAGGGAACTAATCGAAAAAATCGAAAAGGATTAGGGCAAATGAGCATTGAAGCCTACGACTATGGGAAGAAAGATGGGATAGCGGAAGAGCGTAAGCGAATCCGCGACTGGGTGGTAGATAACCGCCGTGCTTTGGAATTTGATGAGGGAGTCTTTATTTATAGGGATTCCTTTAACTCGGAAGACCTGTTGAGATTCATTGACGGAACACTCCCTGAAGAGAAAAAAGATGAGTGAGTCAAAAACCTGTAGGCACGACTTAGTACATATCTATAATAGGCACGAGTGTGATGGCTGTTGTGCCAGATATATTCTTGAGCCAATCAAGCAAAAACGCTTGGAAAGTATCTCCCTGAGTGATACTTTAGAAGTGGAAAACGACAAAAAGGATAAAAAATGATGAAAGACATTGGCACTATTAATAAGTGCTCAAATGATGAATGTTTCAGGTGTGACACTGCTATGAGGCGCATTAGTTCTGAAGAAAAAATGAGGGAATTAGGGTTCACTGACCATAGAGAAGGTTGGTGGTATGCCTGTTTCCGTTTGTCGGACCGAGTTACCTTGAACCTATCAGTTGAAAAAGCCACAGGTGCTTGGACAGAAGATGTGCTAAATGAAGACTTCGGTCAACCAGAATATTATGGACTTGCTACTCCAGAATTCCGCGATGAAATGATTTCCAAGATTGATGAAATCATTAGCAACCTAGGATATAAAGGTCTGTTATTCAAAGTTGACCACCGCCAGTATGGTGTCAAGTATGGTCCCATCTAATGAACGACAAAGTGAGTAAAAAAGAGATTCTGGTATTTGCTGGGATTGTAGTTCTAATGCTAGGAACCTTGATTTATGGGTTCTTTTTTGCTGGAGTAGGTCAAGTAGAAAACTGCTGGGACAGATACCAAACAGAACACGAAGCGATAACTAACTGTGAAAGACATTGACGAACAATTAGACGCGGTATCAGAGCGTCTTGAAATTATGGACATCACTCTAAAAGTACTTAGAGAGCGAATTGATGCCATAGCCGATAAGATTGAATCCCTACAAAAGATGGTTGACGAATGAAGATTTACATTGCTGGTCCAATGAGTGGAGTTGAAAATTTCAATTTCCCCTTGTTTTTTGAAACAGAAGAGAAACTAAAGGAGTTGGGGTATGAAGTTATCAACCCAGCACACAACGATGGTGAAACATTGGAAGAGGCTCTGGCAATGGCTGGAACTCCCGATAAACCTAATAACCCTTGGAGTTATTATATGCGTCGGGATTTGCCTAATGTTCTTAATGTCGACGCTCTTTGTGTTCTCCCTAATTGGCGCAGGTCTAAAGGCGCTCTACTTGAAGTTCATATTGCGAAAGCATTAGGACTACCAATCTATGTTCTCAAAGATGGAGAACTGACACCGCGAGTAACTGTTCTTGGGTTGAGCGGGTGGGCGAGAAGTGGGAAAGATACTGTCGCTGATTACTTGGTAGAGAACGAGGGATATACGAAAGTATCTTTCTCTGCTCCTATGAAAGAAGCGATGTATCGCTTGAACCCACGCATTACTGTAAACGAAGTGGTCAACACCGCTTTGCGTGTTGGTGTAGATGTTTATGGTTGGGAGGGTCTCAAGGAGCGTAGCCCAGACATTCGTGGACTACTACAACGCTTTGGCACTGAAGTTGGTCGCGAGATGTTTGACGAGAACTTTTGGGTGGACTACGCTTTGAACTCCATTGAAGATGGAAGTAAAGTTGTAATCTCAGATGTGAGATATCCAAACGAAGCAGACGCAATCCGTGAACTTGGCGGAAAAGTATTTAGAGTAGAGAGAAATGGAGTGTTCGCTGCTAACGAGCACGCCTCGGAGCACGCACTAGACGGGTATAACTTTGATGGAAAGATTGAAAATAACGGAAGTATTGAAGGGCTTTACGCAAATGCTACGCAACAAATACTTTGATAGAGATGGAAAAGAGATTACTCAAGGAGAGTGGCAGGAAAAAGTTGCTGACATTGAGTACCAGCGCGTTGGAGTTTTTGAGACCTTAGCCAATGGAGAGAAGATTTCTGTAGCCACGATTTGGGTAGGTATGAACCAGAGTTTTGTGCCAACTGAGGAGCCAGTTATCTTTGAGACTATGGTCTTTGGCGGTCGCAATAATGGACTTTGTAGACGCTACTCCACTGAGTTAGAGGCTCTGGTAGGGCATAACGAGATAGTTGATATAGTACAAGACACTCTCTATTAGTAGGGTAAAATTAGGCTATGGAGATGCCAAGCCAAGTCGTAATAGGAACTCAAGTATTTGAGGTAGTCCTAAGGAATAGACGCGACGACGGTATGCTCAACGATGGTAATATGGGCTACACCTTAGACACTGAGAACCTTATCGTAATTGATAACTCACTTGCCCCTAGCAGACAGAGAACTACTTTGCTACACGAGGTTCTCCACGCTTTGGGTATGGTATTTGATACATCTGTAAAGCCAAATAAGAAAGACGACTTCGAGGTTTGGGAGCATTACTTTATTGGTATTTACGAAGAGGGTTTGCTAATTGTTTTACGCGACAATCCAGAACTTCAAAAATATTTGATTAGTTAGTTGTAAACGGGGACAAATGTGTGTTAGTCTTCTTAGGTAGTTGGTTTTCCCCCATTCCAACTACACGAGTAGTTGTTCATAGTTGCTCGTCTCCTTTCGGGAAAATCCCTCGGACTTCGGTTCGGGGGATTTTCTTTTTAAGAAAAAGAAGCCCCCCGCGTTAGCAGGGGGTTCTTTTCTATCCTTGTCGGGATTAGCCTAGTTTCGCCCAAGTCTTTGGACCGACGATTCCGTCAACCAATAGACCGTGCTTCTTCTGAAGAACCTTTACTGCTTGCTCAGTTTTGATGTCAAAGATTCCAGTGGTGGCAACTTTTAGTTTGGTCTGTAGGTACTTGACCTCTGGGTCTTTAGCACCAACCTTTAGGTAGTGCCCTGGGTAAGCAACCTTAGCAACTGCTGGCTTAGCAACTGCTGGAGCCTTAGCAACTTCTGGAGCAACCTTTACAACCTTTGCTTCGGTAGGAACAGCAACGGTTGGGATGTCATCTACTGAGTGAGTAGGGGCAACAGTAACAGGTGCTTTCTCTGAAGTCTCCTTGTGTGCTTCGACATTTGCTTTCTCAAAAGCCATTACAGCCTTACAGAAATCAATTGGGTTGTAGTAGCCCTTACCAGTTGCGAAACCAGCCAACGGCTGAGACTTGATGTGTCCTGCCCAGATTTCCCAGTGTAGGTGCTTACCAGTTGCGAAACCAGTCATACCCATCTTGCCAACTACTGTGCCAGCCTCAATCTTCTGACCAGCCTTGACCTTGATTGAACCCTTGACCATATGGAAGTAAGTCCAAGTAACTTTCTTTCCCATAACAGTTGACTGAACAATGATTGAGTGTCCGCCTGATGTCGGGCTGTCGTTAGGGATTACCTTGATAACCTTGCCATCTGCCCAAGCCTCTAGGTAAGTGGTGTCGCCACCCTGCCAGATGTCTACACCGTTGTGGTGCTTCTTGGTCTTCTTGATTGGGTGGATTCTATACCCGAAAGGGCTAGTAACTTTCCACGCTTTGTTTGGTACGCCATCTACTGGCCATTGTGATTTTGCCATTCTTATTTTTCCTCTGTAATCGGTCCGCCAACAACCCAAGCCGAACAGGTTCTTGAGGCGGCGCATTTGAAGTCGAACGCTTCGCAATAGCCGAGTTCGGCTTTGTCGATAGCATCCCACGCGTTTTCTTGGCTTGAATCTCCAGCGGTGATTCCGCTTTCAATACAATCAAGCATCTTTGGTGTGCGAATAAACATTACGCAGTTTCCGCACACGCTCTTCTTAGCATCGACCACTGGTAATGACCAGCGCTTGGCTTTCTCAGACCAGAACTCTTCGTTAGGTTCTTTAGGGTTTAGTGGTCCATAGCCAGCAGTCTCGATAGCCTTTTCTCTGTTAGCAAGGTTTACAGCAATGTCTTGGGTGGCTGGTGGGCAGGAGTCGTCGTCTAGAGCGAATACCATCGACGCCACTAATGGATTCATTGAGGCAGTTTCTTTACTGCGAGGGTGAAGTTTAGGAAGTAAGTCATTGTCTTGGACATACTTAGGGTTGTTAGGTTTACCAGAGCGAACTAACTTTAGGAAAGCGTTGACGCGAGCCATAGCCCAAGAGTTTCTGTTTTGGTCTGGGCGGTGAGAAGTTGAGAACGCACCTGCTCCGCGACGATAGACAGCCTTAAGTTTTGCTAGCGTAACCTTGCGACCGTTCTTTGCTTTCTCGTTGTGCTCAGCAACTTTCTTTTCGAGAGCCTTAGTAATCTCGGCGGTGAAAGTAATTCCTTTGCCATCTGAAGCGGAACCCTCTTTGTTCTTGTCAGAGCCTTTTACTTGGTCTTTCTTCGGTGCTGGCTTAGAACCTGCTGTGGCTACAACTGGACCTCTATAGACCTTTGCGTCGATAGTCTTTTCACCAGCCAGAACTTTAGAGGCACATCTGTGATGCCCGTCTACTACTTTGAAACCCTCTTCATCGACATAGACAATGATTGGTTTCATTGCTGGTCTTGAGTTCTTGATGTTTTCTGGGTCTAAGTAATCTTGAGTTGGAACTAGGTCAGCGATGTCTACAGATTCTCTGGTGTAGTGGTCGCCCATCTCCTCTACCTTTTCCTTGAGTTCATCTTGGTATAGGTAAGGTGGCTTAGAGAAAATCTTCTCCACTGTTTTATTCTCTGGGGATACAACACCGTCTGGGATAACCGCAAAGCGACACTTACCCTCTGGCTCTACCTCGAAGTCGATGATGGCACACTCAGAGCCACCTCTATATAAGACGCAGTTTCCACACTTGACGCCAATGGCAGCGACTTCGTTAGCCTCGCCTGACTCATAGCCAGCCCAGATTCCGCTTTCGTCTTCGTTGAACTTGCCATACTTCTGAGCAAGCAGCAACAACGAGTTGGCGAGGTCGCGCTCTTCTGGGTTCAAATTAGGCATAGTTTTATTGTAAGACTTTTAGCGATTGTTGATTTTTGACATAGCGTATTCGTGGCGGTACGCAGAGATGTAGCCTCGCTGAAAAGCCAAGCAGACATCCATATCGTAGATGCGTTTTTTACCCTTGATGTACTCACGCCAAGACTCCAAAGCCAGTGGGACTAGGTCCTTATGCTTCAGACTATAAAAATGTCCGAGGTAGGTGATAAAGCGTTTCACTACTTCTTCTCCGCTTTCTTGCGAGGAGTTGGCTTCTTCTTAGGTGCTTCTTCCTCTTCTGGCTTCTCGTAGCGAAGCGGGAAAGTTAGTACCCAAACGCATAGAGTAATGAGGATTAGGTTGGCTGTCAGGTCTTTAGCAGAACCCTCAAGCACTAGCCACGCGACAGCCATACCAAGCAATGTCCACGATTGGTCGATGATGTCTTTGAATAGACCTTTTAGGAAGTTCTTCATTATTTATCTTCTTTCTTGCCAGCGAAGTATCCACCGATAATACCGATTAGACCAACGAGGGCGTTTTGTACCAGAGCGATTGCTTCTGGGTTGGTTGCTACTGCTTCTCCCGTAATTTGCTGGGCTGCCAGCATTGCTACATATTCACCAATAACTACTACGCTTATGAACGCAAGTATGCCTATGGTGATGATTAGCATTAGTTTGTCTTTCATTACTTTTCTTCTTTCTGAGCAAGTGCTCGTTTGGCTTTTAGTTCCTCAAAGTCTTTTACTTTTGTGTCTCCCATATACCCCCACGCATAACCACCTGCGATAAGTGCGTGATTGACGGACTGTCCATCTCCGTCAAGGTATAGCCAGCCCAGAACGCGACCATACTTCTCTGATGAGTCTGGCTTCTCTGTTCTGATAACGATGACTGTGGTAGCCTTTAGTTTCTTCTTGAGAAGTTCTTTGACTTCAAGACCAAGAACCTTTTCTGCCTTATCTGTTGTGCGAGACTCTGGGGTGTCAATGCCAGCAAGACGAACTCGCTTGGTGATTGAAATGTCAAAGCCTAAGTCAATGTCGACATCGATAGTGTCTCCGTCAACTACTGCCAAGACACTCTTGACTCTGTATTCGTACATACTTACTTTCCTATTCTTCTTGAACCGCTTGAGCCTGTGGAGCCACCTGCTGAAACGGCTGCGCTTGTGGCAGCACCTGCTGCTGCTTGAACTGCGACACCTGCTGCGACAACGGCGGTGACCACAATCTTTTCTGACTCTTCACGAACCTTTGGAGACATATCTGCTCCAGCGTTGCCAAGGAAGTTCAGAACTTCTACTGCTCCAGCAAGACCTGGGATAGCAGCGAGTTCTGGTGAGAGTTCAATGTCATCTTGCTCCGCAGCAAGGTAAAGAGCATCAAGAGCCTGTTCATACTCTGGGCTACCCTCTTCTGCTGTGAGGAAAGTTTCGAGGGCTGCCTCTACCAGTTGCTCTGCTTGTGCCTCGGTAAGTTCAGTTGGGTCTACTTCTTCTAGGTTGACTTCCATAAGATTCTCGGCAGACAGTTCTGCTGGGATTTCTTTTGAACCCTCTTCTGCTGGAGTTTCGATTGTGGTCTCTACCTCTGCGAAAGAGATGACTTCTGCTTTAGAGGAAGCAGTCTCGATAGAAGTAGAAGCAAGTTGTTGCTTTACTGTCAGGGTGTCTTCCGCTTCTGACTTAGTGGCTAATGCTACAGACTCACCTTCAACTGCTTCTTCAAGGTTTGCTTGCTCAACGGACAGAGTTTGGAAAGTGGTCTCTTTTACTGACTGGGCTGTAGCGACTGATTGGGTTTTGACATCTAGGTCAGTCTGTGCTGTTGTAACTTTCTGTGTAACAGTGCTTACGCTATTCCGGGCATCTACCTTCGTTGCTTCCAAGGTTTCTTGCTTAGCCAGTTCCGTATTATATAAAGTCTGGCTGTCTGACTGGATAGTAATTGCGCTGTCCAATACAGATTGAGATGAAGAAAGTTCTTCGGAAGCAGCCTGTTTATTACTTAGTGCTAAGTCATAGTCGGTAATAGCGTTATTTAGTTCAGAATCTTTCTCCACTAAAGTCAAGCCTGATGACTGCTTATTAGATAGTGCTAAGTCATAAGTTGCTTGGGCTTCTTCAAGTGCTGGAAGTAGGGCAGGGTTCTTGATGAGTGGGGCAGAGATAGCGTTTGTGTACCACGCTTCTGGAACCACACCCTCGCCATTGGCTGATTGATAGTTGAGGATAGAACAAGCACCGCCACCCCACTCAAAGAACCAAGCGTCAATCTCGTAAGTTTTACCTGCTTCTAATGAGACAGGGTTCCAGTTTCCACTACAGCCTTTTAGGGCCCAGTTGTTGATGGCATTGACGCCATTGACATCTAGATAGAAGCCATCATCTGCCAAGCCTCTAAGGGAAGTAATGTTCTCAGTTGGTGTGAGGTAGCCCGTGTAGTGAAGCATTACTCGGTCAGAGCCACAGCCCAAGATGTCTCCGCCACCCCAGTTGTGATTGATGCTGGTAAGTGTGGTGGTCTTACATAAGTTATAGGCTGTGTCGGAACGCTGGGGGTTAGATGTAGGTAGTTGGTTGTAGACCCTAACTGTTAGACCTGTTTGTGGCTGAACAAGTTCAGTGGTGTAGTAAGTCTCGTAGGTGTAGTAAGTTTCTTCCTCGTAAGTGATGACTTCTTCGTAGGTTGTTTCAGTTACATACTCTCCGTGAGTAACTTGTAGTACTGGATTTTTCATACGAGGTCCATACATTCCATACCAAAAACCGTGGTCTATTCCAGAGAATGAAACGGTGATGTAAGAAACAGGTCCTGTGGCTGTGAGGGTTACACTTCTATTTATCCAGTCGTGTGCTGTTCTTGTGTTGGTGTATGTAGCAGTTCCGACTGGGTTTCGGTTGATGTCCTCTGCTGTGACAGTCATTGAGTAACTGTCCGCAGTCCAGTCGCTGAACCAGTCGGCAGATAAAGTAAGAGTTGCGTTGTTGAAAGGTCCAGAATAAAGACCTTGGCTGACTGTTTGGTCCATATAAGAGAAGGTAATCTCTCCATCGTACATACCGGGCTGTGAGCCTTGCCACCCCCAGTAAACTCCGCTCCAACCATCTGTGGTGGTTAGTGTTGGGTTAGGCAGTAGGTTTGGGATTACCTGCTCTTGGAAAGAGGTAGTTGTGGTTGGAACAAGGGTCTTGACTTCTACTTGTCTGGTGTTTGTGATGGTGCGTATGTTTTCTTTTTGATAAGTAGGTGGTGTCCAGTTAGGGTCTGGTATCAGATTGGTATCATAAGCGTTCTGCGCTGCTTGAAGATTAGCCTGTGCTGTAGTGAACGCTGACTCTGCCTCTTGTAAGTTGCTAAGGGCTGTGTCGTACTGTGCTTGTGCTTGTGATTTGTTTGAAGAAGCGTTTGACAAGTTCTGTGTGGCAGAGATGAGTGCTTCTTCTGCTAGACCTACTGAAGACCCTGCTTGTGCTGTTAGTGCTTTAGCGTTGTTGAGGTCGGTGAGGGCGTCATTGGTGATTGCTATTTGAGTAGTCAGAGACGCGTCAGCAGATAGCAGAGCGTCTTCGGCTGCTTGTAGTTCAGCCTTGATTGTGTTGAGAGTCGCAAGAGAGGAGTCGTACTCTTGAGTGGCTCTATTATAAACATCAGTATTGGTCTCATACTCTTGCTGATAGGTGGACACCTTCTCGGAGAGAGCCTGTGTGTTCTTTTGGGCTTCTGTATAGCGTTCTAATGCTATAGATAGGGTCTTCTGAGCCGCCGTGTATTCCGCTAGGTCTCTCTTGGCTTCGGCAATAAGTTCTTCAAGGTCAGAGATTTGTTGGTTTACTGTGGCTATCTGCTGGTTGACAGTTGCTTGAAGAGATGGATTTCTGGCAGGTTTAGACTTCAGGGTTGCCAAAGTTGACTTATATTGTGATAGTCTGGACTCCAGCGCAGAAATGTCTGCCTGAGAGATTATAGGAGTTGAAGATGCAAATTTCGTTTGACGGTTTTGATTGGGGTAGTTTCCTACTGGGCGTAGCGACGCCTTTTGTTGTTGCTGCTGTTGTAGCGATAATTCAGACTGTAGTCCAAAAGAAGAAGTAGCACCTAACGCACTCTGTGCCATACAGAGTGGGGTAGAGAAGATGAGCACCGTCAGAATAATCTGTGGTGCTTTTCTCTTTTTGCTATTGAGTTTTGAGCGCTCTCCCTCGCCCTTTTGAGGGCGTAGCACTTTGCTGGTTCCTAACTATTTGGAGTTGGTTCTCCGAATTGGTTTGCCCACACTATCTCTCTAACATCGTCTAGCAACGCGAAAGAAGACTCTAGAAGAGCCTCTGCTTGAAGAAGTAAGTCAGCCTTTGAGTGTGGGTAAAGAGGGTCAATCAAATTATCGTGGACTTCATTGACAACCGCAGTAGCAAGTCGTAGACGACGAAGATTCGCCTCTACCAACAAATTGTATTCATCTAAACCTGCCACTCCTCTATTTTACCTGAAGTGTGGCAGCCCGTCTTTTAGCCTTGTGAGCGGTTGTTACGCAAACACGACAGGTATAAGTGATGAAACCATTGGTCAGTTTGTTGAGGTATTTGTTGGAGTCAGTAATTGCGTGCCCTCTAGGACAGATGTCCTGAATCACTTCTTGGTGTTCTGGTGCGACACACATATCATTGCCACAGGTGTAGCGAAGTTTTCTGTTTTCGGCTAGTTCTGGGTAGACCAATTCCCACGCATAGCGAGACGCAGAGCGTGTTTGGTTGGTCGGCTTAGACCTTCTAATCACAGGTTTGTTGTGGGTGACTTCTCTTTTGAAAGGTCCGTGCCAAATCATATGACCATCGACTTCCTCGATTCTTTTGAGAAAATAGGAGTCTGCGAGTCGCATTACAAGTTCATTCATAGTTCTATTGAACACCAGTTTTTTGTGATTGTCAAGCATAGATACTATCGAGTTTTGACCTTTTTTAGAAATATGTTTGGTGATAGTATCTTGACTTTATCTAGGGTACTGGTACAAATACAAATGTCAACATACTATCGGCTTTTACAAGTTTTCAAAAAAGATTTCGGATAGCAGGGTAAAAAGTGAAATTCTCGGATACTGTCAGCAAAAGCAGTTTTTCAAAAAAGTTTCTTGATAGTATCCAGTACTCAATAGTATTCAATGATTCATTGAATTGAATTCCCTATACGCGTTAAGAGGTGCTCTCATGGGTGGCAGTAAACACAATCCAATGAATAGATAAATCAGATAAGTAATTGAGTGTCGTTGAATAGGATTAGGTAGAGATTTTGTGATAGGGTTTTGGTATGGAAAATAATTCAAAGTCCGTCTTCGACTTTCTAGATTTGAGTGAAGACGAAGCAAAAGAAGTATCAGACAAGATTGCTCAGACTGGAAACAGAGATGGGCGAATTTGTATCTGTGGACACGCGATGGGCTATCACGCTTTTATCGAGGGTCGAGGAGTTTACAAATGTAATGCTCAGAAACAGACCTGTCCTTGTAAGACACCAAGACCAGTCATTGAGACAAGCAACTCAAGAGCCTTTATGAAGAAGACTCACGGTAGTGCTGGTCTACACGCTTTGACTCAGGGAATCGTTTCAGTAACTACAACTGGTGGTTCTGTCGAGTGGGTTATCGAAGTCAAGTGCGACAAGTGTGGAGCAGAAGTTCCAGTTGTTCCTTGTCCAGTAACTCAGACTGGTCAGATTTCTAACGAGGCAACTGGTTTCGACAAGTTGCTATGTCGAGACTGCCGAAGTGGTCGATAGTCCAAAAGAACTTGTCTATGAAGTAATCAAGGCGAAGTTAGCCTGTGAACTAAATGACAAGTGGCACAGTCGATTACCTTACATACATTGGAGCAATGTTGTTCGCAACACTGCCTATGTTTGTTTCGGAGCCAAAGACGAGAACGGTGAGTATGTCGCTGTTGGAATCTGGAGTAGTCCAGTTGCTCAGAATAGGTTCAAGTATGGAAAGCAGATGCTTGAGTTGAGACGAATGGCAATCAGCGATGGTTGTCCTAAGAACACAGCAACTCATATGCTCAGATTTATGCGTCGATGGATTGTGGCTAACAAGCCGACTATCGCTATGTTGATTTCCTATCAGGACACAGAGGTTCATCTGGGAACAATCTACAAAGCAGATAACTGGGTTGAGGCTTCATTGAGCCAAGGACTAGCGTGGACTACAACAACACGAAAGCGAAATAAAGAGCAGAGCCTAGCCCCAAAGATAAGATGGGAATACAAGTTGAAAGATTATGAAGAGGTTGACAAAACCGAAGAGAGTCTATAAACTGGTATAAACAAAATGACACAGGAGATGAAAATGGGACCAACACCCTTAGAGAAGAAACTTGGCATAGCCAAGAAACTTTGGACTGACGAAGAACTCGTTCAAGAATTTCAAGCCTACAACGAACTACAGATTCAAGAGTATGACGCCAAGTGGGAGTGGGAAGTTGGCGGGTGGCATATGTTCCCTAACCAAATCGGTGGGTTCCGTATGGTCATTGGATTTGACATTGACTCCAGACCACGCTCTTCCGACAACTATGAGATTGACCCAAAGCCAAGACCTTGGAAGATTTGCTACAAGACCAATTGGGATGCCAAGAACTCTGGTCTTGTCGGTGGATACGAAAAGAACTCTTTTGAGACTCTTGAGCAAGCACGCTATCAATTCGCTGAGACTGCTATGAAGATTGAGCAAGAGTTTAGACTCGCTGGGGTCACTGAAAGTACCCCTCGTCAAGCAATGTGTGGCAGTTGCCTAAAACTTCACGACTGGGACTCAGAAAACAAAAAGTACTTTGGTATGTGGACTCTAATTCCATATCGCCAGTACGATGATACCTATGACGGTTGTAGAGGTTGGGACTAATGGAAGACCCTGAATTCTTTGAAGAACTTGTAGACGCAGCGTTCGATAATGTCGCTATCGTCTTCGTTCCCCTAGGCGATGAAGAGATACAAATCACTTCGATGTCGGAAATCCCGATTGAGAAGATGATGAACTTTATGCTTGCTGACAACAACGACAAGTTGATTCAGATGTTTGGACTGGTAGAGTTGTGCCTTGTTGACCCGAAAGATTTCAATAAGATTCAGCAAGTCAATACCAAAAAGTTTATGAAGTTCGTAGACGAGTGGACTCAGCGAAGTTCAGATAAAGCGATGGGAGACCCATTTGAGTAAGCCACACTACAACATTGTGATTGCCACGCCAGGCAGATTGCTACACAACACCTATGTTGGTGCGCTAATCGAAACTACCAAGTGGCTAACCGCTCGCGGTCTAACCTACAAGTTCATCAACTGTGCGTCTTCACTTGTGTCTCACGCTAGAGAAATGACAGCGATTGACGAACAGCACGCCAACTGGGATACCAATGAGATTGGTTCAGGTAAGTACACCTACGACAGAGTTGTTTGGATTGATTCAGATATCTCGTGGGGACCTGAGGCGTTTGAAAAACTAATCACAAGTGAGCACGAAATCATTAGTGGTATGTATTACACACAGATTGGAGATATGTCAGTTTCTGTTTCTAGATTTGCCCCTGACGGTATCAGCCCAATCAACTGTAAAGAATTAGATTTCTTTATGGTCGATGAACCAATCGAAGTCTTCGGAGTTGGATTCGGATTCATCTCGATGAAGTCTGGCGTCTTCGAGCGTATGCAAAGACCTTGGTTCCGAATCGAAAGAATTGACCACCCAGAGAAAAGAATCACCTTGGATATCGGTGAGGACTACTCTTGGTGTATGAACGCGAGACGAGCAGGTATGAAAATTATGCTCGACCCAACTATCAAGGTTGACCACCACAAGGAGAGTGTGTGGCATCTTCGGTAGAGGGAAGTCGCCTTTGCGGATTTTGTATGACTGGGCATCACCCCAACTGTAAAAAAGAAATAAAGTATTACGACAAAGTTTGGCTATGCTATTGCCCGATATGTCATAAGCAAGAAGATGAAGACAAGAGTGATTGATTACACAATCAAACCCATAGCGTCGAAAGACGCAAATGAGATGGTGGTCGAGAGCCACTATCTTCACCGTCGCGCATCTACGATGTTTGCCTATGGACTTTTCGATGGTGAAGAAATGATTGGTTGCGTAA
>Ga0247723_1000331_pt1 | contig 32312 bp, 40 predicted proteins | sample MSEWelMarce5H_FC_FD_189079 | JGI IMG/M metagenome (GOLD analysis project Ga0247723, IMG submission 189079) | Subsurface sediment microbial communities from gas well in West Virginia, United States - MSEEL Well Study Marcellus 5H_FC | ecosystem: Environmental > Terrestrial > Deep subsurface >... | reverse complement strand
GCCATATTGCCTTTATATTCATCTATACCATATGGAATGAACCCTTTTTCTAATAATTCATTGATATCAAAAAACTTCGGAAAGAATGAAAAGATTCCTGGAAAAATCTCCACCAATTTTTCAACATAAAATGCTGCAATGATAATGACGACACTTTGTATAATAATCCATAAAAATATATTGAATAATGGATCGGATTTATTTAATGCTGGAAATATGTTGTGTAACAATATACCTATAAAAAAGAATACTATACAATATAAAATACCGTATTGTATGGATCCGCCAATATTAATTAATCGAACCTTATCAAGACGGGCAAAATCTTTCACGCCAGCTTCAAAATGTACTGCAGGGTCTTCTGATTTATTTCCTGGTACATACGACATCTTACTATATACGGAGAGTTTATTCTGAAAATAATAATAGAATGTCTATGTAGTATCATGTCAAAGGTTGAGCTATCTTATATCAAGGAGAAAGTGAATGACATTAAAATAGAAATCGTCAATACCTTGACAGACGCACAGAAGAGCGTTCTAAAAGTGGTGTACGACAAAGTAAAAGAATCCTCCGACTTAATTTTACAACATCCGACACTTGACAGCGCCCTAAAAATAACGCAAATGATGGCGTCGATTATTAAGTTGCTGGAAAGTGTCAAACTCCAAGATGGACTCTTAGGGGGCAAGGATAAGAAGCTGATTGCACTAGAAGTAGGTAAATTGCTGATAAAGGACAATGTTAAGGATGAGGAGAAACAGGCGGTACTGCTTATGATTTATGATAGCACAGCAGAGGCGCTATTAGAAACCATGATTGATGTGTCTCAACACTTGAATGTAAAAGTCAAAGAGGTGACAGGTATGTGCTGTGATGGGCTTATGACTCTCTTCAAGAAGAATTAATGGGACGCATCACGGGTGACTCCAGTCGTATGACGGATGGTTCAGATGGCTGGCGCAGGGTCGATACATACTTATCCACAATGATCGGTAAATTAAATGCGATTAGGTGGTGAACGGCGTGGAAATAATTATATTCATATGTTACGGCAATAAAAAAGCAGGCAAGATCCGCTGCGGCTAACCCAACACCGAGCTGCAAGTAAGGATTATAAATAGCGACTGTATTCATTTTTTGATAGTGAACGCCTGTGATAATGAGTGTTAAAAAGGCAGTGACAGGTAAGACAATGACTGCACCCAGATTGATATACACCATGGAGAGCAAAATAGTCTGAATCAAAAAGAGTTCCGTGCGGAGTTCATAGTGATTAGAGAGTATGAGATAGATGGAAAATAGATAGATGGATAAATAGGAATAGACTCCATCTAGAAAATTAAAGAGCCCACCATCATTAAGTTGGTATAGACTGGACCATTTCAAATGATGAAAGAAAGAGAAAAGGGAATTGAAAAGGATCTGAAGGGAATAGAAATATTTTTTATGATACTGGTAGTACATAATACAAGGAAGCGAGGAGAGATTGCTGAGAACAACAAAGTATTCGCTCATTAGATCTAACCTCGGCAGGCGGCTTTAGGATGTCCCTTTGCGATATAAAAACAGCTTAAAGAACCCCCTATAGAATAAGGTGTGGAGAAATCCACATGCCTCCATAGCTCAGACTGGCTTAGAGCAATCGCTTTGTAAGCGATAGGTCACTGGTTCGAATCCAGTTGAAGGCAAAGTGCCTATTTCTGTACTTTTTGTAATACAGAAATAGGCTCTATGGCGCAATTGGATCGCGCGTGCGACTTCTAATCGCAAGGTTGTGGGTTCAAATCCCACTAGGGTCATATTCTTTTGTACCGTTCATAACGGCACAACGAATAGCGATGAAGCTCCGATGGAAGAGCGTTAGGCTCATAACCTAAAGGTCCACTGATCGAAACAGTGCGTCGCTATGATGATTTCTCTCTAAGAACTCATCATAGAATATAAAGCATTTCTTTATCGATAGCATTAATAGGAAGATGAGTTGTGGTTGTGGTAAAAAACGCGGTACGATCCCGCTCATGGGAATCGATTCACATCAACTCTTGGAGCCCGAACAATGGGGTCCGATCATATGGAAATATTTACACTGCACGGCGGAGAGAATGGGTCAATCGGGTAACACCATTGTAGACACCGACCAGGCAAACTTTATGGAAGTAATGTTGTCGACGCTTTCTCAGATTATCCCTTGTAAAAACTGTCAGCAACACGCCGTCACCTATTGTAGTGGTAATCCTCCACCACCCCTTCGAGGACTCTATGGACAGACCTTGCGTGAAACCGTTCGTAATTGGCTGTTTGCCTTTCATAATCATGTTCGTTCACAAAACGGTCAGTCGATTCAAATGTATACAATTGATGAATGTATAGGGCACTATGCAAATTGTTCTCTTTCTAAACATGAATATACTGTACTAGTTCAAAGTGTCGCGGCGGCGGTTCGTCAGGGCTGGATACGCATGGAACATTGGCGTAAGTGGTACAGTCATTCGGAACGCATTCGTGTACTATGTGGAAATGTTGTGATATAAAGAGAAATCATCATATCACAATAAGATGATTAGACATTATGTATTAGATTCAACAGGTGCATCGGGTTTTGTATATGAGCCAGGTCAAATAAGTGCTTCCGATTCTTCTGGTGCATCTGGTTGGCCCGCATCAAATTGGTCGGCAGGTGCATCTGGGTCATCTGGCTCATCTGCAGGTTCGTCGGGTCCATCTGGTTGGTATGCAGGGGCGTCTGGTTGGTCCGCTCATGCGATACGAGAAGCTGCCTCTGGTAGGGCAGCGTTAGGTTGGGCAAGAGCAGAAGGCTCTGGCTCAGATGGATCTACTGCAGTAGGTACATGGGGGTGGGCTGGCTCGGAAGCGGCAAGTGCCTTTACAATCGCATCAAGAGGTGCAATTGGTTAGATCGTCAAATCATCAATGGATACCGCATCGATATCTGGTTGAACGATTTCATTAAATACAGGTACGGCCGCAAGTGGTTGTATTGCCCGAATGCTCCAGCTTGAATCGATGAGAACATGGATAAGATCAGCGCTTATTTGCGAGGCCACATTGGCATTCTCCGTGTGAATACCACCATAGATACGCGACACTCCAGCCGCATCTGCAATCTGATTCCAGTTACTAAAGCTGAAGACAACGGGCACAGCGGGTGTCACACCTGGCTGAATCGATGATGCTCCCGCTGCAATGATAAAATCTCCATAGGGTGCTGTCTGATTGGAGGTAATTACCGTTGTCATAAGCGGCAAATTGTCATAGGTGGTAGTTGTCTTTACAATGTTTGCACCAAACCACTTCGTCATGGTTAGCGCAAATCCCTTCGTAAAGTTGCTGTGACCCGACGGAAAATCAGGGAACGGAGGCGTCACAAAGTCAGAGGGCTGATACGGGGTCCATTGTCCACCATCCACCATTCCATTCCAAGAGCGGATCTGCTGACCCGTGTAACGACGACGAATCTCCTGAATGGGACGATCTTGCATATAGAGACCCTTTAGACCCCAGGTAACACGACCACACTCAAACATGTGGATGGAAAGATCCAAGAGAGAAAAGATAAGCACAGGGCATGTGATCGAGTTGCAGCGCATGTATTCCTTCCACAACCACATGCTCATGAGAGGCGGAGAAATGGTTCCAGGAGAAGATCCCGCCCAGAACTCTGCCTGAATCTTTTGTGTATCTGTCAGGTTTGCAGCAATGGTCTTCACCTCATCGATTTCTGCATCACGCGCAGCACCCGCAAGAGGAGCACCGACCGTTGTCGTAATATCCTGTTCCTGGCTGGGCGTCAAACAGGTGGACGAAACGGTATCCCATAGCCATGTGGCATACTTCTGCATATTTCCATTCACGGTTAAACGAGACCATGCCTGTGGATTAGGAAAGCTAGAAATATCGGTAGAGACTTGGTTGACAACAATGGTCTTTTGTGCTGCATCGATCCAGTTGGCGGCTCCTGAGACAGGTGTGGCGCTCACAGGCATGGTGGCGGATGCTGTAGAAACCGGCATGGTGGTTTTGGCGGCAGCAGATCCATCCAATTGGCGTGCAGCTAACCAGCTAGCCCACTGTGTCTTCCATGTGCTCCATTGACCGGCCGCTTGAACGCGCGACACATCTGTGGCGGAATAGTTGTAATTACAGGATGGTGCCGAAGATATAATAAAGGGGGTAATATAATCAATTGCCTTGCTTGTCCATATAATGCAATCACAATTTGATAACGATGCAAGCGTAATTCCATCAGGACCCGAACCCACCGTCGGATTCCAATCCCAGTTCCAGCCGTCATGTGTTCCTGCTACACGCGAATCGGTGCATACCCAGTTCCATGCCTGTGCGACGGAGGCAATCCATAGGTACATGAGACGAGAGCTAACAGTAGGTCCTGTTCCTGTAGAGGCCATGTAATTCAGCAGATTGTCGAGGCCGATATTCAAGATATACATGAGTGAGGGTGCCACATCCACGGGCAAGTTGCTACCTGCCAAAATAACCGACAGCTCTTCAGGTGGAGCAATGATGGAGCCAGATGGACAGAGGCCTCCTTGGCCTGCGGCATTCGCCGCACAAATGGAGAAGGTGTAGGACTGTCCCTCTATCAGGTTGGTAAAGCGATAGGTGGTCGCGGTTGTAGTAACAGATAACTGGGCGATTCCATTTAAATAAGGCGTTACCGTGTAAGTAAAGGGGCCAGCTCCAGTAGTTGGTGCAATCCAGGAGACAATAATGGATCCAACCGTAAAGGTAATTCCTGTTACCTGGCCTGGAATGGCTGGAACATAGGGAGCAGTAATGACCGATGCATTGGTCTCAGGACAGGGGCATCCAGGGCTAATTCCCACACAGGTCGGATAGCGAGTGTATTCCGTCATTTGTCCTGTTCGAACGGCATTAATAATCGACTGTGTATTGATTCCAAGATAGGGGCGAGATCCACGAATATTGGAAGGATTCAAACCATTGCCTGCAGGTGTCAGAAAGCTACCTGCGATTGCTCGTTCGCCCCGCCGAATAGTAAGTTGGGAAGCATCATAGATTCGAGACATTCTATTAGGCTTTGACAAAAATAATAGCGTTATATTGTATCAGGTAGATAGAAAGTGGGCGCGGCATACAGGTTGATAAAGGTCCGCACCACCAATGATAACCGTATCTTTAGATTGGCCTCCCATATATTTTGAATAGATACCGATGGTACCGTCACTACATTGAGCGCAAAGGGCATTGAGATGTTCTACCTCTTCGGCATGAGGAATCAATCGAAGAAGATCACCAAAGGGTTTTCGCTCGGAGGTACCATTTAGGCCCGAAATGACAATATGAAGAGGGAGTGTATCTGCCCACGATGTGATATAGGCAAAGAGATCAGGGAAGAATTGACCCTCATCAATGGCAACCACTTGATAGTCACCTGATTGAATGAGATGCTGAATAGACGATAATGTATCTGTGCAAACTGCCTGTTCTAGTACTTTGTCATGAGACGCAATGCACTCTTTTCCATAGCGTGTATCTGCACTATAATTTATGACTAATACCTTATATCCAATAGACTTGTAACGGCGAATACGCCGTAACAACTCTGTTGTTTTCTGTGCAAACATACAACCGATAATTAAAGAAAGATGCCCCATGTCTATTATTATTTGCTATATTTCACATTATCAATTTTATTATGTTGAGAGAGAATCGGTCTTGATGTAATGCTACGCGTAGAATAAGGATGACGGACATAATACCGCATGGTATAATCCGACATTTCCAATGTATGGGAAAGATGAAATCCGTGTTTCTCATACCATTTGCATATGATGGGATCGTCTATCGGAATCAAGTACAAGGATGGACTGTTCTCTATCACATTCTGTAGAACCTTCGAGCCCCACCCTTGGCCCTGATGACGAGGATCGATGCAAATAAACTCCAATTTTTGTCCACATACAATCGCCATACCGATGAGCAGATCATCTTGCCAGAGCCCGATTGAATTGGATTGGCGGCGATCCTTCCAAGCCTCTATGAAATAGGTCATTTCCGAGAAATGGAATACCTTTTCAAAAAGTTGTTCGACAACATTGTAATCGGTATCACGGAGACATCGAATCATTTACTACGGAGGATGAAATTCATCTAATGAATTCTATCAATAGCTAATAGGACACCATGACTTCATGGTCTATTGAAACGATTCCCGCTTTTTGTATTACATTAGACCGACGATTGGATCGATGGAAACGGTTTCAAGATCAGCCTGGAATTCAAGGCTTGAATGTCAAACGATTTCTGGGGGTGGATGGTAAAAAGCTTGATTATATGAATGATTCACGCATTTCCCTATTAACTAAGCGAAACATTGCAACACGAACACGGCGATCGATGGAGGAATTAGATAGTGTGGGTGGAGTGGGATGTGCTCTGTCGCATATTGCAATTTGGCAGTGGATGGTGGATAATAATCAAGAGGTCTGTCTTGTACTTGAAGATGACGCTGTGGTTCCATCTGATTTTATAAAGAAGGCTAATGCGTGTCTTTCGAAATCCAATATCATGAAGAATTCTAAAAAATGGGATTTGTGGACATTGAGTCATATGGTAGAGGATCAAACAGAGATTCTAGAGGAACCTACTGCATCTGATTTTGTGAAAGTGGATGCATTTGTATTATTTCATGGTTATGTGATTACACGTTCCGCTGCCGAACGCTTTTTAAAGGATGTCTATCCGATTCATTGTCATATTGATTTTTGGGTGTCTATTTATTGTTTTTATAATAAGATGCAAATCATAAGCTGTAAGAAAGTACAATTAGCACAGAGCGGATCTCCTACAGATATTCAAAATGTAAAAGGGTGCATGATTTGTGAGATACCACCTGATTTTTATAAAACACATAGGCTTGTTACGCATACCGAATGGAACATTGCTCGCGCCAGTGAGGCTATTTGTATTGGATTATTTGCGTATTACGCTTATCGGCGTTGGAGTTAAAATGTTTCCTGTAGAGCCTTCCACGAAACGGGAAAATCTTTTTCTAAACACTGATTCACCGCAGATGCATAGTCCCGAATCTCCTTTTGAGCATCGGATCCCAAGCGAAGGTGACAAAGGCGTGCAACAGCTGCAAGAGAGGCCGTCTCAATAAATTCAGTATACATGCTTTGCGGAAGAACAGCACGCGCCACTTCGGGAGCCACGCATTTGGAGAGCAAATCATGATAGGTTCGAAGCGCAGATTCGGTCTGCTCATGCATCAGCTGATGAACGGTTTCTGCATCCGCTACAGGAGTGGTCTTGGATCCCTGTTTAATCTTGGGGTCACGCTCACGAATCTCCTCTGCCTTCGGAACCCAGCATTCGGGTGGTGTATCCACATAGCGACGACTCACTTCATTTCGAGCAAAGCCAATTGTATGCCTAAACCACTCACGTGTCACAAAAATGGGCATCTTCAAACGGAAACGCACCTGTGGATGGAAAAAAGGGCTCACATGATCGTGCTTTGCCAAATAATGGATGAGCTTCTTGTCACCCTCTGTCAGTTCATGGGATACCTTATCAAAAGAGACACGAGCCGCATTGACAACGGTCAAATCATCGCCGAAGGTCTCCAGAAGTTCCACAAAGCCGACACCATCAGGCATCATAATCTTGGCCGCCATACTACAATGTATAACAGGGTATTCTTTATGTTATTTTGTTTTATAAACAAAAATAGATGGAGCGGCTTCTTGGAATGTATACGAACGCAAATATATGCGGGGTTCTTCTGTTTCCCTGGATGACGGAGCCCGTTCAAGATGTGATTCGTGCCTCTACTTTTTTAATTCTGGTCTCTGTTGCTACGGTGTGGTTCTCAGGGAATCTGATGGAAGTGTATCATGATTTAGTAGACTCCTTTACCCCCGATGGATGGGTGATATCTGATTCTATAAAAACAGGCATCATGATCTTCTATGATGCCTTATTTCATGTGGTCCCTTTTCTAGTTTTAGGACTGCCATTTTATGTTCATTCACTTTTTGTAGCATATGGAATGTTAGTGGTATGGTACATCATCATGCGTCATCGTCTATCGTCCATTTATTCATCTAAGATTTCCTTTGGTCGGGGAATTGGTGTAGCGGGAATCGTGGGAGTAGCAGCGGCGGTCTGGATCGGCTGGGAGCGTTGAATGATGTGTCGTAACAGGGAGGGAGGAAGGGCAAAGAGGCTGCGGCGAGGCTTTGTACGATATGTTACGCTATGCATGGGAACAAGGATGGAATTCATGTTGCTATGATACGATCTATTATTTCAATTTTTATTAAATTAAAATAATAGGAATGGAGAGTCATCTCATATTTATGATTCTCATTGTAATTATCTTCGTTGGAATGGCACTCGCATTTCGAGAGAGAAAAAATTACAACCAGGCTCCAAAACGCATTTGGACCTATTGGGACCGCGAGGATCGTATTCCCAAAACCGTGAAAATGTGCATGCGAGGATGGGCCAAATGGAATCCGGATTATGAGATTGTCCTATTGACGAAGAAGAATTATCAGGGATATGTTACGATTCCAAATGAGCTAACCTCTCATCCTAATTTTAATGATATGCCTGCACGATTTGCAGATTTGGTACGAGTCTGGGCCTTAGCCGAACACGGCGGTATATGGATTGATTCCTCGATCATCCTAAAGGCACCGTTAGATGACTGGCTTTTTCCTAAATATGCAGAGTTTTCTGGATTTTATATTGATGGGATGACAAAAACGACACCTGTCATTGAAAATTGGTTTTTTGCATGTAATAAGGGCAGCCCTTTTGTGAAGAAATGGAGAGATGAATTTTCCAAAATAGCACAGTATTCCTGTGTGGAGCAATATGTCAATTCTCGCAAACAAATGGGTGTTGATATCGAAAAAATAACGATACCTATTTATTTGGCGATGCATGTATCCGCTCAAAAGGTGCTTCAACTGGATCAGTATCCGATGGAATCAATGATTTTGAGAAAGGCGGAAGACGGTCCTTTTCGATATTTGGTGGATGCCAAATGGGATTCGGAAAAGGGAATTCGCGCCGCATGCTTGGATCCAAGTTATCAGATGCCGATTTTGAAACTACGAGGGATAGAACGAAATATCCTAGAAAAGGGGATTGATGACGAATTTTCAGAGGAGAAATGTGGCTGGATAGAATAATCACTTGTTAGGCTTCTCCTTCTTCCACTTCGCATACATATGCGTCCATTGAATGAAGTAGGATGATCCCAGCCATTCCGTTGCTAATGCATGAAGTTCCTTTTCTTGAGGCGTGAGCGAGGCATAAAACTCGTCAAAATCAGCAGGCAAAGGGGCAGGTTTGGGAGGAGTATAATGCTGCATGGGTTCTGCCATGATTCGGGAGAAAACGGGAATCAAATTTTATACCCAAATACAATAGGATGCATTTCAAAGATAAGAGGGTGCAATCAATCAAAACGGTGGAAGATATGTTAAAAATCTTAGAATCAAAGGGAAATTCCATCAAAGATTATAAGAAAGGGACAAAGGTTACGGTGGATAACAAAATGGAGCATGGATATAGTTATGTATTGGAAGAGAACCCAGGAAAGAATCTGGAGTTTGATCCATATCATAGTCCCGCTGAAATGCTTTCCATGGGTGTGTTTGAGGGAAAATACCTAAATGACTGCATTCTTGAATTCCCCAAAGAATGGTTTCTAAATGCGATTAAAAAGGGCAAATTATCTCCTGAAAAACCCGACCTGGAAATTAATTATTTTAAAATTAATTCGAGGCTCAGTATCGGTAAATGGGTGGAATATGGCTGGGTACCAGGCGGCGAAGTGGTTGCTAAACAGTATGCCATTCTATCCGATCCAGAACAAAATAAAGACATTCGTGGCTGGTTTCAATGGTATTGCCGTTATTGGATGGGTAGACGCCAACCAGAAATGGACGAAGTACAAATCAAGCGATGGACGGCATTTCGACGACACGCAGGTGCGATCAAAGCAAATTGTAAACCAGGTGATTTATCTTGTCGTCCTCGGCAGCGCCAGGCTCTTCTAAACTGGGCGTATGATCCATTTATTTGAATTACACAATAATCTTCGTAAAATAAGCCCACAGTCCAAGACCCACAAAGCACTTGGCCGATACATCCAGTACATTGTAGATGATATTCTTCTTCTGTTCCTCTACCATGTATGCTACGCCATAAATCGACCAAATAAAGAAGTAGATTCCAAAGAGAACATAGTTAAAGGCCTGACTGGATCCACTCACATATTGTAGAAAAATGAGTCCAAAGAGTCCAAAAAAGAATAGGAATCCGACAAGTAACCCTGTGAGTTTGGAAATAGTACCCTTTTCTCCCAGATAGCCCGAGAATAACATTCCAAAATTTAATACAACCGCGGCAAGATAGGAACCAAAATGAATAGAATGCTTACCTGACTGATAGGAAAGAGATAACATAATCACCAGAAGCATGAGCGGTGTAGTAATGAACCAGTCACTATAACGCATCTCATTAATGGCTTTGTAGTCAATGGGGCCTGTCGCATTATTAACTTTATCAATAAATTGGGAGTAGAAATATCCTGCAATAATAGAAATACAGGTTTCCAGATTCATAACATGTCGTACCAGAGGCTGTGTCGTACGAAGAGCTTCAATAAGTGTAATCGTTCCTGTGGTAAGAAGAAGAACATAGGTGATATAAAATGTCATTTTCACAACGCCAAACAGTTTGTCACTGGATTGTTCAATTTTTGCTACAGGGGCAGAGGGCACATGCATAGGGGGCAAAGAGGGTAGAGTAGTTGCCATTCTACTATATTGTAGAAAATAAGATGGATGAATTAATCAATCAAGTAGATCCAATTCCTCCATGTCTTCTTCCAGATCGTCTGGATCTTCCAGATCGTCTGGATCGTCCACACCTTTTACTTTTTGTTTGATACCCTGATGTCCCTTATTGTATTCGCGTGTAAAGGCCGTTTTCACCTTGGTAGAAATCTCTGTCGGATAAAACAGATTCTCTGCAATGTTCTCCACAAGATGATCGCGTGTAAGATGAATGGCATCCATTCGCTGAATCGCACTCTTGATGTCGGGCTTCTCTTTCTGGAGGGGGTGTAAGAGAATCTTTTCGATAGATTCCAATTCATGGAGCCGCAGAGATCGAACCGATTGATGTCGAACACGACCCACTTCTTCAAGGAATCGTCGATGCTTGGCCCGTTTAGAATTCTTACCGAGAAGTTGTGGAAAGATCTGGAAGGGTGCGGGGCCCTGGACGGTTCGCGCCGCTGCCACTGTGGAGTGAACGACATGTGGTAACAGGCTCCAATCCTGGGTGCGCCAAAGGCGCTGATTGATGAGATCACCGAAGGAAATCTCCTCTGCTGCAGCAGCAGCATCCTCTAAGGAACCGCGACTAGCACCCAGATAGCCTTCTTGTACCATGAGAGGAACCATTCCATAATCCACATAGACGAGATCTTCTGCCTCTGTCAAACTTAGGCGTTTGTTTCCGATAAGTCGTTGGGTAGCAGAGAATAGATCTAATCGAAGCATCGCATCTTTTTCGCCACTTTTACGAGTGGTCCCATGATCGAACTGGAGGCGGTTTAGGATGGAGCGAATGTCATTGCCGCTCGTTTCACACATGGTTTCGAGTTCGGCCTTCGTAATGGTGAGCCCTTCTTTTTTTGTGATTCCAAGAAGAGCGGTAGCGATAGTAGATTTGACGGGGCGATGAAACTTGATGACCTGACATGCATTCTGGAGCGGTTTTAACTTAGGCAGTAACTGATTGGCAATACAGATAATGGGAACATGACTCTTTCGAATGAGATCAGCCAGTTCACCGATCCCACCTCGTTCACCGCCTCCAGACAGTCCATCCACTTCGTCCATGACGACGACCTCTTTTTGAAGGTGTTTCATCCCAAGCGCGATCATACCGCGTAAAAGGGACACAGAACGGGTATCGGATGCATTATGTTCAGCCACTTTGTAGCCAAGCTCTCGTGCAATCACATGAACAGTGCTTGTTTTACCGATACCAGGTGGCCCGACAATCAAGACTCCACCGCGACCTGTTTGAAGAAACTGAGTCAATTGTTGAATGGACTCTTTATGACCGATGATATCTGCAACCGTGGAGGGTGTATATTTGTCAACCCAGAGCTCTTGATTCTTTGGAGGGGCGACTTTTGGACGAGCGATCTTCTGTGTTGCATGAACAATAGGAATACCCTGTTTCTGAGCCTGTTGATACCTCCATGATTCAGTAATGGGGCGGCCATCATTACACCGTTCACCCGTATGGAGAACATATCCAGGGCGAAGCACCTTGTGAAGTCTCTTTCCTGTTGGTACAGTAATGGATCCTGTACATACAATATCCATGGTTGATCTAAAAATTGAATCGATTTGAATTCAATTTTTAACACAGAACTTAAACTATTCTCTATCCATCATAATAGGGAAAATCATGAGCGACATTCCATCCGACATTGATATGCTAACTGATGCCGTCCAATCAGCGATGGTAACTGCCTCTCCAACCAGTAAGAATTCAGATGACAAAGAACTTTCGTGGAGCAATGTGGAGGATACAGATGAGGATTCTTTATCGCCGCGTGTAACAATAGTGCAGAATGAATTGCCTGTTTCGCCTACGGTAGAGGTACTGCCTGTAGAGGTACTGCCTGTGGTAGAGGTACTACCTGTAGAGGTACTGCCTGTGGTAGAGGTACTGCCTGTGGTAGAGGCGCTGCCTGTAGAGGTACTGCCTGTGGTAGAGGCGCTGCCTGTAGAGGTACTACCTGTAGAGACGCTGCCTGTAGAGGTACTACCTGTAGAGACGCTACCTGTAGAGGTACTACCTGTAGAGACGCTACCTGTAGAGGAGAAGAATCCCGTTCTACAAAAAGTACCAGAAGTACAAAAAATGACGGTTCCTCCCCTTACCATTGATGAGTCATCTGATGATGAAATGCCACCGCTGGTATCGGATGAATCCTCTGATGATGAAATGCCACAATTGGTTGAATCATCCGATGAAGAGTCATCTGATGAGTCGTCTGATGAGTCGTCTGACGAGGACATGCCCGAGTTGGTTTCCGACGATGACGATGTCCTACATATGATTATCCGTGATTCAAGCTGCCCTGTATGCCATTCTGCTATTCAAACCCTTCTACATCATGATCATAATCCTACAAATCAGATTGAGGAGCAATTGACTCAGCCCAAAAATGAGGTTCCTCCAATGATTATCTACACCCTATGGCTATTTATTCTTCTTCATGCATTTAATCTTCTGTCTACCTTTGGTGGGGTTCATTACTCTCGTTAAAAAACCCGTTTCAATAGATAACGGGAGCAGACAAATAGGATACCACCCCACAAGGTATCCGCAATAGCAAACTTCCAGTCATACTGACGAAAGACCGTATAATTGGTAAATTCATACACACCATAGACACATAAACCGTGAAAAAATGCCTGTTGGTAAGAGGTTGTTTCCAATACAAGATAGGCCAAAAACAGATAGACAATGATTCCGCCCAGAGCACGAAAGGAGATCGGCTCCCCTTGGATGCGCTCAAATAAAGCTCGCCCATAAATACCACCTGTCCCGAGCCAAAAGAGATCTACAAAAAAGATAGTCGCCGCCGTTTTAAGATAAAGCGAGAGATTCATTCTATGCTCTACCTTTATTTTTATTGGATCCTCAGTAGAATGGAATTTCAGACTCCCCCGCTTTATTTTATGATTCATGTTGTGACAGGTATGGTATCCTATTTTTTTCCGATTATCATTATTCTCTCTCTTATGTATCAGTTTTTACAGTTGGCACTCAATGGACGCTTTTTCCTATTTGAGTGGAAGTTTAAGACAGGAAATTCATTAGCCTATACACTCTATAAGATTTCACAGTATGTGCTGGGGTACGCCCTGGTATATGGTTTTTCATCGCATTGCACGCGATTAAAAGATCGTCGTAGAGATGATAGCAAACAATAGACATGGCAGAGTCAACCATTAAACTGGATGCCTTTAATGCCAACCTTCACGGATGTAGGATTCTCTATCAGGGTCCCTTCCCGAAACAAAAGTATCCGCCGATCATGGAATCCATTCAACGACTGCGGGACCCGTTCAAGAAGAAGATTCTCCTCTCGAAAACATCATTTGCACTAAGCCGCCATCTTCCACTACAATATGATGCCAGCTTTCAGGTCAAAGATACTCAGGATTGGACCTTAGTGTTAACCTATTTGACCTATGCCCCTAAGCCACTCTTAATGGTCTGCGAAGAGCTAGCGATTCCTGAAGGTCTCTGGCAGAAACTGAATCGAGCCACCACGGTCGTTCATATTATATCCTCCAATGTGATTCGTCTTCACCCGTATGACGCCATCTTTTTTGCTCCGATCGAGGAATTAACGACAAGTTATGCGGACTATGTCTATAAGTTGCTACAGGCTATTCATCGCCCGAACTATAGCCAGAAGGAGCACAAAGAGATTTTACAGGAGTTACGGATTGCATCGGCAGGCTTAGCATGGTCGAAGGAGGAAGAAGGAAATAAGGGAGGAGCATTGTATTGGTATGATCCTGTTTCGCAGAATGCAGGAGATCCGTTATCGAGTCAACAAATGGCAGATCTATTACTTATTGTATCCGAACAGCTTCAGCACTCGTAGTCGCCGATGGTAGTGCATGATTTATTTTATTTTTATGAAAATAAAATAAATATATGAAATTAAATAATTATTTAATGCTTAACGGGCATGGGTCCCGCCATAACAGCTTGTTTCATGCCATAGCCTGCATTTGATGCCGATGCCATTGACATGGAACCATTTGCACCACCGCGACGCGTGTGACGCTTGGAGCGCTTCGAGTGACGCTTCGAATGGCTCTTGCCGTGAGCCATCGACTTGCGCATCAGCTTGAAAGTGCCCTTCTTGGGCTTGTAGCCCGCCGCAAAGAGATGCTTGATGGCCTTCTTGCCCGCTGCATGCTTCTTGCGCGAGATGATGCGATTGTGGTGCTTCATCAGATCCTTCTTCTTCAGGCCGCCGGACGTGTGCTTAGCCGTTCCATGGAATACCTCCGCTTTTGAGCCAACTGCTTTGATCTTATCGGACATTTCTAACATACGCGCAGAAATTTTTATATCGATTGCAAAGTAGAATGCAAGACTCTGCAACCATCGCCTTTCTCATCGCATTTTATATATTGTATGAAACCGATGAATAAAAAATTGAAATGAATGAGACCCATATCAAATCGTACCGACAGAGATGGATGACCTTGAAGAGGAACTTTCTGAAATGGATAAGTATACGAATCATGAACAGCTTATCCTTCTTGTGAGAGAGAGTCAGCATATGATGATTTATGGTATTCTACCAAATGAGGACTGGTATCAACAGCGGTCAACCTACCTTTATGCCTACTCGGATCTATCATGGAAGGCAATGTCGGAGCGATTCCATAACAAAGACCCCTATCTTCATGAGACGGCAGGCGCCATTGCGAGCATGCTGGAGACACTTCTCGACGAATGGTCGGTCTCGCCTGTATTCAATCTTGCCACCTATGCACGGGTTCTTTATGAGATGGATCGTTTGTGGCGGTATTATCATACACAGTATGTGGGGGATGAGACTGATGAAGACATTGTGGATATCATTGAAAGTATGACGCATATGATGGATAGTAAGTCATCTTAAAAATTGATATCCCATTGTGGCTTATGATAGTCATCATGGAGTGGACGGAGAGAAGTCGGTACAACACCTTGCGACAATACAAAGTATCCAGTGACGAAACAACTCTAACGCTACTATGCCATGATGTCCATTATTATTCCATATCAATGAGGAGTGCAACTGAAATGCAATCGGTAGATCCTGATGGTGGCCCTTACCTATCAGTGGGTCATATCATCGAGCACGAACATCAGAAATGGATCATCAATCGTATTCGATCGGACAAGAAAAAGAATTCTATTGCAGTATTTGTGTTTGATATTCAAAAGATTGACGATTAGATTTAAATATGATAGCCAAATCTTGGCCGTGAATGATATTCCGTATATAGTTTTTGTATCTGTTCTATTTTTTTATCAGACGAAAAATGTATATCATCTGTTACATGCTTAATGTTATCAATAAGATATTGATCGTAATCGATGGAAATGGTTTCCAATCCATCATACTCATGCCAATGTAAAAATGATTTATATTCTATTGGAAATTCTTTAATTTTTAGCCGACTATTTTTATCATTAATGGTATGTGGCATTGTTTCCACCAAATGAATAAGAATAGGATCGTCTCGTTCCATACCTTCCGCATGGCTTATCTGTTGAGAAGTGAGTCGGTTATATTCAGCTAACGCTTCTTTTGACAGTCCAAAGCCACCATATTTGGCATTATATACGACTTTATAGGACATGCTCTTTAATATACATATTAAATTATTTATATTAAGACATATACGATAATCCATCTTTATACTATTTTTAATAGTATATATGGTAATTTCCACTACTCAGAACCTAAACTACAGGAGACATTAATAAATAGGAGATGAGACAAAAAATTGAAATCTCATTTCGCCCCGAATCGGGTACCACCATGTTGCAATATATTAAGAATGAGAATGGCGAATTTGTTTGCCCCCAGTGCAACATCGTTAAAAAACGCCAAAATTCGATGCATTATCATATGAAAAAGCATCTCGAAGAGCTAGATCATGTCTGCAAAGTATGCAAAAAAGGGTTTCTTCAAAAGCAAACACTTGATCTTCATGTGCGTTCCAAACATCCTGAATTGGAGAAGGAAGAGGCGAATCGGTTTGGATGTCCGTTTGAAGACTGTACCTTTTCCGCCCTTACGAAAGGAAACTGCATCATTCATTGCCTTCGCGTACATTATCAGGAAGAACTGAAGGAGAAAATGCAGCAGGATCCAGAAACAAAGGTGATTACATGCACGGATTGTGATACCGAGTTTTCATCGAGTTGTGGCTTTTACTATCACTGTAAAAAATGCATGAATGTGGCAAACGATGACACATTTGATGCCATTCGTCATCTTATGGCATAAGACTGAAGGCATAAGACGCAAGGCATAAGGCTTATCCTCTCCGCTTATTTTTCTTCGTATAACAGTTTTTATAAGGGCGACAGGACGCCTTCTGCGTAAATCCCATTGCACGACATCGTGTTTTCATGCAATAGGATCGTGAAAATCGCCGAGGAAATCGATAGGGACGCTTCATCTATTGATATCACTTATTTTTCATGGACAAAATGATTGCACTCTTCGCAAAATTCATCAATGGGTCCACATAATAAACATGAAATTCCATTTTGTTTGCACCAGGTGCGAAAACATCGAAAATGAGCTTGGTGTCCACATGAGAGTTCATATCGCAACCAGATAATAGGTTCATGAGGGGAAAGATAAATGGTATCCTCTACTAATTCACAAATACTACATTCCCATTTGTCACTATCTTGCCGTATTTGTGCATACGTGGTACATTGATCGCATTCATCATTTTCATGCATCATCACTCTACTCCCTACTCATCATGAAAATCGGGATAAATCTCAAGAAGTCGCACCAAGGAGAACAGATGATATCCTGCTGCTGCAAATCCTAGTAGGAGTAGTAGCTCATAGGCAGATCGTGGTGTGTCTTTTTTGTGATAGCCAATATACAGTAAAAGAGGAGCAATGAGGACAACATGGATGGCATTTACCCAAGCATACTCCGAATGGTTCAATACCCGTACGACTAATTTAAATCCATGATATAGCAAAATAAATGCACCAATCACAAAAATGGCCGAATAGACCCAGCTGGGAGTGGATGATCGCTGGAAGCCAATAAACAAAAAGAGGGGAGCAATGAATAGCAAATGGAATGCCGCTAAAATAAAATGTTTATCAAACTTCATTCCTATCCAGTCGAGATAAAAAATTGATATCTATGTAGAATAAACAATGGCGATGAACTTTATTGCAACCGATTTTAATTTAATCCACAAAGAAATTCGAAAGCTCCAGACTGAATTTAAATGTAAAATCTGCAAACAACATTTACAATCTCCCTGGTGCAAGGCCGATGAGGCCACATGTCTCTTCTGCTCCCATTTTCATCCCGCCAAGCATACCCGTCACACTATCTTACGAGAAAGTGAATGGCATTTTATTCGATCAGGCGACGATAGTCGTATTAAGTTCAATCAACAATATATTCATTATCTTCACAAATGGTGTAATCATTATCATCTTCCTTATACAAATGTAGACATACAAATGGAAGATGAACTATTGAACATGTAGTTACAGTGGATGTTTATTGTCGTCTCGTCGTTTAAGCGAAAAAGGCGTAGGAATGGGTGAACTATTTGATGGAAAAAAGGGGATCGGTATTTTTTCGCGAAGCATAAGATTGACCTCACGTTGTTTGATGATTTTTAGCTCCTCTAACAGCTGATGTGTACGATCATTTTGAGAGGATAGATGATTACAAGTAGAAGAATGCTGCACAAAATGTAGTTCCCCTTTCAATTGTTTAATTTCAGACGAAAGGGCTTCAATAAGTGCTGTTTGCTGATGAACGAGATCCTGTAGCGAATCTATTTTTTTATTTATTTTACTTTCTAGGTCTAAGGAAAACCATTCATCATCAAGGTTCGCCATTCTATTACAAATAAACTTATTTATCTCCACATTTTACACAGATGGGATATGATACCGCGTCAAGATCCTCTTGTACCGCCTCATTTACAACTGGGCATGCACACGTGCCGAAGGATCAATGTATCCCATGATCTCTTTGCCGTCGGCAGACCATTTCGGCTGCCAGTACCCAGGAATAACCCGTTGACGATGTGCGCCAATCTCTTCACAGAAGATCTTTCGGTAAAAATAGGCCTCCTTCGTGGTCGGAGTACAATAAGGATAGGTCTCCTCCGCCTTTTCCATCTCTTCTGCCGAAACCTTGTCTTCTACCCACTCCTGAATGATCTGGAACCATGACTGTTCGCCTGATACACCGTCGGAAAAGGCCTCTTTCTTGCGCCAAAGAACCTCATCGGGCAAGAGACCTGAACCCGAAAAAGCCTCTCGTAGCCACCACTTCTCCATCTTTTTATAGGTCGGCATGCGCATATCCGCTGGAATCGACCAATAGGCCTGAATGAATTCCGTGTCCAGTAGCGGGACACGACCCTCGAGACCCCAGCGTGCAATGCAGCGATCTGCGCGTTTCACATCATAATAATGAATATTCTTCACATAATCCCTTGCAGAATCATCAAGTGCCTCACCACTGGGCGCATACCAGTTAAAGAGGTAGGAAGAGCATACTTCATCAGGTCCCTCACCCACCATGACTACTTTGCAGTCCGTCTGAGTACCAATGTACTTGGAGACGAGATACTGACCCACGGAAGCGCGAACCGTTGTGGTATCCCAGGACTCAATGGTGCGGATCACATCTCGAATGGCCTTTAGACCCTCCTGGGGCGTAAAATAGACCTCGGTGTGATGGGAGCCGATGTGCTTTGCCACCTTGCGTGCAAACTGGAGATCCGTTCCCTCTTTCATTCCGCAGCAGAAGGTTCGAATGGACTTGCCAAGCATCTTAGCGGACAAGGCAGCGACCAGACTAGAATCAACGCCACCTGAGAGTAACCATGCAATGGGTTTATCTGCGCATAGACGACGACGCACTGAATTCATGACCGCTGTGCGAACGAGATCCAGATGAGGCAGATCTGCCTTAGCATAAACGGTTTGAAGTGTAGTACATGATAGCTGCTCCTGACGAACCAGGCCGAGCTCATTCATGTGATACACATGCATCATACCAGGCGGAAACTCAACCATACTCTCAGGATAAGAGGCTGCACCTTTCAACTCTGAAGTAAACATCAAGATGTCCGTTTTTTCATTTACATAGAGTGGGCGAATACCAATTTCGTCACGACATGCAATCACTTTCTTCAGATTCTTCAGTCGATCAAATTCAAAGAGAACAAAGGCAAATTCACCCTTGACACGGTGACGAATTTGACGGTCAAACTCAAATTCCTGACCGCGACGCGCCAACTTCATATAAAGTTCCGCCAGCACCATGCAATCGTTCTTAATGGGCGGGAGCGACTGTGACTCAATGATTTCTTTATAGTTATAGATTTCACCATTGCAGATTAGTACCACAGTACGTTGGGAATCCTCCAGGATAAAGGGCTGATTGGATGAAAAGGTGTCATCCATGATGGCAAGACGATGAAAACCAATCATCACATTTTCATAGGTTTCAAAATAGGAATTATCGGGCCCACGATGATCCAGCTTACAGAAATCCTGAAACAATTGGATGCGGTCGAGCTTCTTCTTCTTTAGATTAATCAATGCCCATATACCGCACATTCTATGGATCCATCAAGGCCCTTATTTAAGCGCTTTAATCTTTGACTGGAATGCGGGAAGAGCTAGCAAATCATCCGCCTGGTCCAGCGCCGACTCCATCCAACAGGGGTGAACGGAAAAGGATTCACCACACATGAATAATCCTGGGTTTTTATAAGGCAGTGGATGAAGTGATTTCCGACTCTCTTCTTCGATACTATACTTGCCAGGAAGCCAATAGGTACACCCGTGAGTCCACGGATGCAACTTAAAGAAAAGAGGGTCAGGGACAGTGCAATCCGAAAAGAGCGCGCGAATGTCGGTCATGACCATTCGCTGAATGGTTGCGGGCGACTTCTTCATCCAGTATGTGGCATCCGCACCATCGGTATAGGAAATCATGACAATACCTTTGCTTGGATTCACGGGAATAAAAAAGCGAATCCGACTGTTCGTAACTGTCTTGGATAGATCCGAAAACCAGCTCTTGCCGTTTCGAACAGGAAAAATGGCGTACATGCGAAACAGTGGTTCCATTCGAAGATGGGAAAGAACGGGTAGATGTTCGACGCCTTGAATGGCTGCCACTGCATTTCGATGGAGGGCAAGTACGCCGACACGGCTCAACATCGTCAAACAGGTATTTCGTTGGTGATCCTTGCATAGAAAATGAACGCCGTCTCCATGTCGAGAGAGCGCTGTCACTTCCATGCTATATTGAATATGCCCGCCACCCTCCATAAAGTCCTTCTTCATGGCCGTCATAAGAGAGGAAAGACCTTCGATACAGACGACAAATCCTTTCATGGAACCCATTTCACGATCAAACGAAATAAGTGCCGCATCCGCACGCATGGTATGAATCTCGGACCAATAGGGAAAGGTCTGATAGTATTGCTTCGCCGTATGAGCGCCCACTGTTTTCTCGAGTAATTCCCCTATTGTATGCATCTGTAATACCTCTTTGGGAAGATCATAAAGAGGTTTCAAAAATATATCATGCAGTTGTGAAAAGGGATCATTTGAAGTCTCATGTGTATCACAATAAGTAATATCAGGTGAAGTGGGTATAGTATGAAGATCATAGTGTTTTAAAAGGGCGAGAACTTTTTTATGTTGTATTGAGATGCGTCCCGCGCCATTTTCCCACTGAACCTCTCCAATTTTAGGAAGCTTGTCTCGAAAGGTAACGATGCGCCCACCCGTGTAATTGTATTTTTCGAGAATGCAGCAGGACACCTTATGGCGAAGAAGCTGGAGCCCTACTCGCAGTCCCGCAATGCCTGCGCCTACAATAATAACATCATATGACATTTCCTATATAAGAAATAAGATAATTCTATGAGGAGTTAGACTGTTTCCTCCTTTTCATCATCCATGGTACCCTTCTTCTCACGCTTCTTCTTAACTTCCGTACTAAAGTTCTTGATTCGCGCTGCATAATAGGTGAATCGATCACCCTGGTCTGGTGTTGTAGAGATACAGGGAACGCTATACGAGTAGGAGATGCTAATTCCGCGTAGCGCATCATTAATCATATGAACCAGCGCCTGAATCTCATTATTCAGTTCAAGGATGAATGCCTCTGCTTTCGGAATGGGGAGATCCGTAAAGCGTACAATGGGTCCATCCGTAAATTGCTGGACGCGATTGATGAGCTCCACAGCCACCATACGAAAGGCACCCAGTACTTCCTGAATTTCACTGTCACGCTTTCGCTTCTTTTCATTGGTGGCGAGAAGCTGCCCCCACTTCTTTTCATCGATGTCATCTAGAAGGAACTTGATATTGACTTGATTCATGGTATCTTGATCTAGGTGGCTGCGATAGTTTCGTGTAGAGATATCTTGTAGTTCCATGCAGATGCGATGAAACTCAAAGAACATATTGGCGATATCTTTGTTAATGCCGCGAGGAAAGCGGACAAGTTCCCAGCCGCCAGGGAAACCGCCACAGGGAACATCTGCGGGATTGCGCTGGATATTTCCGCCGTTTCGCTTGAGCCACTCATAGTAGTGCGGATTGTGAATCGGGCCCGAGGTAACGATCTTGCCTGTGTTCCAGGAGAAGGGTGTTTGACAGGAGATGCAGAACATTTGGTCACAGCCCGAGCTTTTCTCAATGAATTCACCGCACTTCGGACACGGCTTGCAGTCCTTCTTGATAAGCTCAGCCGTATCGATATCCTCCTTCTTGCACTCATGTTCGGCATCATGTGCCTTACCTTTCACCACAAAGCACTTCGAACAACTGAACCATTCACAGATGCCGCATTTCCACGCGGTGCTGAGAAATCCTTTGCAGCCATCATGCGTGCAGCGACGGATAAACTTTTTTTTCTCCTCTTCTTTCTCCTCTACTTGATGCTCTTGATGAGGTCGACCAGGCCAACGAACCTGATGCATAAGGGTGCGTTTCTCTCGCATATGTTCCCGCAAGTCTTCGGCCTGCGCCATCAAATCCTCAATCAAACGCATCCCTTCATCGGTGCGAACGCCATTCTGCCCGTAGTATGTCACATAGGCACGATTATACATGACAAGAACTTCATTCCGTTTTGCTCGCAGATCATTGATGTCTTTTTGAAGGCCGCCCAGAATGACATTGCGTTCACGATCACGCTTTTCACGCATGGCGGCGTCCTGTAAGAGAGGAAGTTGGGCTCGATGTCGATTGATAAGGACTTCCTGGCGATGTTTGAAGTAAGTTTGTTGGAGATAAGTTTTGGTGCAGATTTCAAAGAGCGTCGCATCAGTGTAATTCACACGGCAGTGGAGACAGTGGGCGTCTTCGTGACGCGTCAGCAGATACTGTTCGATGCACTTGGAGCAGGCGGAAGCCTGGCAGAATTTGCAGAGCGCCTTCTTTCGAAGAATAGAGGTAAAGCGTTCACGACAGACTACGCATGCCTCGGGTTCCACAATTTCATTGGAAAGCTTCTTCGACGATTTGGCAGCCATGGGGTTGATTATTTTAACGGCAAACAACCTATCAATTTTTACAAAAAACAGAATCGCATTCAAACTCCATTCGAATCAATGGGAACCACTTTCTTATCTCCAAGTGGCTTGGTTCTCTTGTCAGCCCCTGTATAATTCGAGAGGGGCATTTTGGGGGAAATGTAATGCTGAAAGGCGGTCAGGATGGAGGTGATGTCCGCATCTTTCTCCGTTCCTGTCTCTGCACCTGTTAGAATATCAAAAGCGGTGACGAAGCCATGTAGGGTGCAGATGATAGAGAGGAGTTCAAATTCAGCCATCTGGGGATGATAGTGAAGGACATTGATTTCTGAAGGGAGTGGTTTTGCACCATTCCAATAAGAATGGGCTGGATCTCGTGTGAGGGTATACTTCATTCTATGTAGGAAATCGGAATAGAATCTTTAGATGGAATAAAATTGAAAACAAAATGTTACCCCTATTCATTATCAAACCATGTCCACTCCATTCCATCCGACCAACAGTGCATCAACTTCGTCCAAACCAGCCGATGATTCAGACGAGGAGATGCCTCTTCCCGCTCTCAAACTCACGCGCTCTCTGTCCCATCAGGATGAAGCCATTGCCGCCGCCCGACTCTTCTTCGATCGCTGCCAAGAGGGCGACACAGTTCTCGCTAACTTCTTCACTGATCACTTGGGAAATACCAATCTGGAGTACTACCAAAAAGAAAACGGAGTCATGGTGCTCCATCAAATCGATGCTCCCAGAAAGGAGATCAAAGTCAAATTCACATACGAAGCCACTTACTTTCCGTTTTAAAAAAATTGAAAATCTATTTTTTATGAATGGAAGGCAACCATGGACTACAAATCAGCCATCATTGACGCCCTCGACACGCTGCGAAAGCGTGACCTTTCTGAGAAGCAGCCATTCAAAGCCCGTGCCTATGCGACGGTGATTTCCCAGCTCAAACAAATGGATGGACCCGTCACCCATTATGAGGATCTTGCCGCACTGAAAGGGGTGGGCGAGCAGATCCAGAAGAAAATCAAGGAAATCATCGAGACGGGTCATCTTCGAATGGCGGACAAAGCCAAAGAGGTCTATCATATTGGTGCGCTGGATCAACTGCAGCAAGTCTATGGAATCGGTCCCGCGAAGGCGAAAGCCTTAGTCGAGGCAGGCATTCGCAGCGTTGCGGATCTGCGCCGCGTGGTAAAACAGGATCCCTCCCTTCTCCATGAAAAACAAACGATTGGCCTCAAATACTACGAAGAGTTGTTGGAGCGCATTCCGCGTGAAGAAATGATCGTCCATCAGGACATTCTGAAACATTATCTGAAGGATGCGGAGTTGGTGGGAAGCTTTCGCCGTGGAGCAGCAACATCGGGTGACATCGATGTCTTGATTCGGATTCCTGCAGGAACAGGGGCAAAGGAAGTGAAAACGCAGCTTCACACATGGGTACAGCAGCTAATCGATGCAGGATACATCCATGAAGTCCTGGCGCTGGGCGAGCACAAATGCATGGCAATCTGCCGTGTAGAGGAATCGGGCGTCGCGCGTCGCCTCGATCTACTGATGACGCCTGAGGAGGAGTACGCCTATTCGCTGCTCTACTTCACGGGTTCGGATCGCTTCAATGTCGCTTTCAGACAGCATGCATTGAAATATGGATTCACACTGAATGAGCACCGTTTGACACCCCTGCAGAAAATGCCAGTGGTGCCCTTCCCGCCACGCATGAAATCCGAGCAAGACATCTTTGCCTTCCTACAATTACAGTATGTTCCACCGCAAGAGCGCGTGGACGGCAAACAAATAAAGCCCATCTAAAAAAAGATACGCCAGGTAGGATGAGCTATGTCGTCTTTGACTTGGATGAGACCATGGCTCAACTCTATTCGGTGTATTACTTTATTGCCAGTTTGAAACTAAAAGAATATGTGGGAGAGAATCGAGCCTATATGCTCTCTTTTTTCCCTGAAAGCCTATTTGAGGAACAAGAGCGAGCCTATCGCTTATTTGTCAAGCTGATTCTGGAAGAAGAAACCTCCGCTACACCGCTTGGGATCCTTCGTCCAGGAATCCTGGAGATCATGCAAAAATTAAATAAGCTAAAGCGCAAAGGCAAGGTGGCACATGTCATCATGTATAGTAATAACGGACACCTTCAGAGTCTCGAATTCATTCGCGATCTTATCCATTTGCATGTGGGTAATAATAAGCTCATTACCGAGTGCATTCATCGAACCCATCCCTTGCGCGCACAGGAAAGTAATTGGATGATGAAATCATGGAACACACTTCGACACATTTTGATAAATGGATCATGTCGCACACACGAACACATTTCCCCAGCCAATGTTTATTTTTTCGATGATTTGAATCATACCGATCTCCAAACTCATTTGGCCGAGCAATATTATCAAGTTCCTGCCTACAAATTTCGCCCCTCTTTTATCAGAATCAGCAACATTTATAAGAAAGTGATTGAGGATGCAAAGATAGACACGGGTATGTTACTGGTGAATGTGATGGACTTGATCGATATGGGGGGTCACCCGATGTTTCTCAATCCAATGGATACGAACCTTCAACAACTGATGGGCTTATTTCAAGAGGTCATTTTGGATACGGCAAAACCCTCCGATCTACCGCCGCCGCCTGATCGCGGATACCAAATGATGATGGATGCGGTAGAGGAAATGAAAAAACGACATTTCAAAATGGGTAAGGTGCGACGACGAACCCAAAAAAGACGCCGACTAACGATCAGGAAATAAACAGGGACACTAATAGGAAAATGAGGCGATTCTTTATCGTATCATTCATTATTTTAATCCTTGTCATGGCATGGTCAACTGCTGTCAAAGAAGGATTTCTGGAGGATGCCTGTGTAGGCCAAGATAACTGCAAAGATTGTGCGAACACAAGTGGGTGCTCGTGGGAAGAAACAAAATGTGTAAGAAGTGATTTGTTAAACCGAGACATTGAGGTGGGTGGAGGCAGTCGTCACCGTGATCGAAATGCGATTGCATCGTCTTTTTTGTGTCCGTCTGAACTGGATGATAAGATTCCGCCTGAGGCGGTGGTAAGTGACGACATCATGTACGATTTTGCGTTATACAAAAATCAAATTACGGATCGCATCCCGCCGCCGAATGTGTATACGACGAGCAAGATGGAATATTCGCCAGAGACGGTGATGGGCCAAGTGAAGCATTTAGAGCATGTGATGCAGACAAATCAGAAGAATCTGCCTGGTATTATCGCCTCTACGATTCAGCAGAACATTCGCCCGATGGTGGTTGGCATTTTATCGGATAATTATATTGTGCAGGGATAAAATATAGGGGGGATAGTAGAATGAGTATTGCATGGCCAAGAACTACTTCAACAACGTTTGGAAAGCAGCTTCAGACAAAACATTGTCTTTCTAGTGCCATACATTATGTTAATACAAAGCGTGAAATAGAAGGTAAAAGCACAGATGATACAACTGCTGCAAATGTAATTGAACGATTAATAGAAATAGTAAATAAGAGAGGATTTATTAATTTAACAGAACCACTTTTAGAAGCCCATATTAGTTTATTAGAAGTTGTTAAGAAAGAGAAAAAAAAAAAGAACCCAGGAGAAAAAGCACTATCTAAAACGGCACAAAAAGCTGCAGACAAAATGGAACAAAACCATTCAGATTATGAATATGAGGATATATCACGTTTTCTCATTTTTAATAGTATTGCAAAATGGACAAAAGATATACCATATGATAAGGTAACAGAGGGTTCGTTGCGTAAAGCATTAGCATATGAGGGTACAACACTTGATAAAAATACAACGTCATCTGTAGAAAAAATAGGAGAATATTTATTTACAGATTGGAAGAGTGGTAATGAAAAATCTCCTGTATCAACATGTAAACCATCTGAAATTAAATTTATTGTAGATATAGCAACAAAGACAAGAGGAGGAGAAACGCATAGGTCAAATCTGTCTAAAGATTTAAAATTTAGAAAATTTATATTGAAACATTTAATTAAGGTAAAAAGTTTGAAACCTGAAGAGTTAGCTAGCATTAATAGTACTCTACAGGAAGCTACAGAGTACTACACTCCACCTGAACCATCCGACGCTGATATCATAAACATAAATAACTTATTTAGTGGTCCAAACCCCTCATTTCAAATTCAAAAAAGGCCATGTGGAATATGTCATATATGTAAAATTCCAATTTATATCTATAGAATAGTACATCTTAATGCAGGTGCACAAGATGATGTAGTAGAATTAAATACATGTGGAGAAATGGAACATGTATATCCTCCAGGAGTTGGATCCTTATTAGGAACAATATCGGCAACACATGAAGAAATGGAGGAAAGACTTCAATTAGCTGCACCACGTAATGGCGGTCAAAGAGGTGGAGAGAAGAAAGCAAAAAATGCGAAGATAATTACAGCGGCAACTGTTGCAATAAATGAGAAGTTAAGAAATGAATTAGTCGGATTTGGTTTAAGAGGGTCTCATGCATGGTGTAATAAAATAAAAAAAGGTATGATTTTTGTAATGATAACTATGTCAGATTCTATAATACTAGAACCCAATAATGTTCGTATTGACGCATTTAAGAAGGGACTAATAGAAAATTTAACAAGTCCTATCCAATTACCTTGGAATTATGAACTTCAATTTAAATCAGATCTTGATAGTGGCACTGTTGTTGCTCTTAATAGTGAAAAACTGTATCCTAATCCAAACACTACAGGTGGATCTGTAACATATGCAGAATTAATGACACGAGAAAATTTTGCATCAAAGTGTTCTGACAATATAACAAATCTTATGACTGAATTTATTAAGGCTGCTTCTACGATTAGTAACAATAATGCAGAACGCTTTAAGGATGTAAAATATATACCAGTCCTAATTAAAGTAAGAATACTTATGAATAGTATTAAATATTGGAGTGATTCACTTAGGCATGCAGATAAAAAAGGATTTGCAGTCTATGAAGCTATGTGGAATAAGTATATTCTTCCATCTACTATGAGTGGAGGAAAATATAAACAAAAAGGTGGTGTAGATATTAATGAACTAACTCATGAACTTGATGCGTATATAGATAATATGGATGAATTAATATCATCTGAAGATAATGTTGATTTGATGCCAACTACAAATAGGAATAAACAAGAATGCAGTGATGATTCTCAACTTTATAGTGATTTTGATGAAGCACTTAATACGTTAAAAAAGAACGGTGCAACTGTATCTAGTAGTTCTGCATCCACTGCAGCTCCATTTACTTATTCATTAGGACAACAACAAATGCAACCACAACAATTCGCATCTTTTAGTTTTCCCTCCGCTGCGGCAAGTGCAGCATCATCTTCAAACAGACGGAAGAATCAAGGCACAAGCGGTGTATCGCAACAATATGCATCTCCATTCGGACAACAACTCACACCACAACAATTCGGACAACAACAATTCGGACAACAACAAATGCAACCACAACAATTCACATCTTTTAGTTTTCCCTCTGCTGCGGCAAGCTCTGCAGCAACTCCATTCGCTGCAGCACCATTCGGACAACAAATGCAACCACAACAATATGCACCTTTTAGTTTCTCCCCTGCTGTGGCAAGCTCTGTAGCAACTCCATTCGCTGCAGCACCATTCGGACAACAAATGCAACCAGCTACACCAAGTAATTCTTCAACTGCTGTAGCAAGAACATCATCTCAGCTTAGTAATAATCCTCGTAGTGCAAAAAGAGGAAAAATAGGACCACAAGGCGGTTCCCGCAAGCATCGCAACCACCACAGCCACCAAACACGCAAACAGAAAAGAAATAAAAAAACTCGAAAAAATAAAAAATTGACAAAGCGATTTTAATAGACAAATAGCACACCCTCCATTACAATGTCATACGATCTCACCGCCCGTAACAACGCCCTGGATGCCATGTGTGAAATCTCCCTGAATGGTTACACGACCAAGAAGCTCGATTTCCTGGGAACGATCCACATCTATGGCGTCCATTACTTCAATGTCTTCCGTCGCTACAATAGCGTGTATGAGATTGTTCTGGAGGACTTTCACGGCGACTTCCACTTCCACAAAGACTATACCATTCGCCAATCTCTGCAGAGCATTCTGTGCCTCTCGAACGAACAGATGGAGGGCATCTACACGCGTTACGCGACCTCATTCAAGCACGGCTCCTGCCCGATGACTTCGATGCATGATGCGCCGAACATGCACTGGTCAGAACTTCAGCAGCAGTGGCAGGCGGCGGCGCTGGACTTTGGCGGCATTCTGGAGGAATACCATCGCAGCTGCGAGCAGATCAAGAATGAAGTGGATCCTGTTCTGGAGGGCGAACTCGAACAAGCATCGCAAGCATTGCCGCCGTTGGATGATCTGCCGCCGCTGCAGATCCAGGGAACACCCTGTGTGCTGCATGAGCCGCTGAAGATTCCCTATGCGCCGCTTCGCGAGCGCACAAAACCGCAACAGATCACCATCAATCTGGAAGAAGGGGCCGATATTCTTCTGAGCCTTCGATCGCATGGTACCAATCTGTCAGATCGCTTTACAGAAATGGAGAACAAGAAGCGTACTTGGACGCAACTGTCTGAGTCTGAAGATGAGATGACGGATGAGGATGAGGACGAGGACGAGGACGAGGAGGAAGAGGATCAGGAGGAAGAGGAGCAGGAAGAGGAACAAGAGGAACAAGAGGAGGAAGAGGAGCAGGAAGAGGAGGACGAGGAGGAGACCAAGCGGAAGCCCAGCTGGTGCACGGTCCTTCGCAACGGAACCACGATTATGCGATACTAAATTCATTAAAAGATAAATCTATATTTTAATGTATATAGTAGAGTACCACATGAAGCCGATCATAATATGGTGCATTTTATTTATTTGTATTACCATCATTATTTTTATGGTCTATACTCCCTTTGAACGAATTCATATCATTCCACCCGGATTTCAGTGTCATACAAATTCACCCAAAAATGGTCCTACCATTATGCATTTGGTCCTATTTTCTCACAGCGATGAATATGATGAAATGTATGAAATTACAAAACAATATTATCAACAATTTCATAATGTAACCACCATTTATTACGCATTTTCTGAATCTACACAGCATGCCTATCAGATGGATGGGATTCTCTATCATCCAGGAAAAGAAACATACACCCCAGGAATATTAGATAAAACAATCAAGGCATTTGAATTTGTGAAAGATAAATCATTTGACTATCTGATACGATCCAATATAAGCACAATTATAAATTTTAATTATCTATCAAGTATCTTAACACAGTATCCAATCGCATTTGGTGGAGGGACAATTTATACACATACATGGTGTGAAAAAGATCATAAACGATATCGTACAAACTTTCCAAGTGGGACTGCTATGATTTTATCGAAACCAATCCTGGTAGAATTAGTAGACAAAAAAGATAAGATTGATTATACCATTATTGATGATCTGGAAATCGGCCATGTCATTGAAAAAGAATTTCCTTCTCTTCCATTCTATTCTTTTCAACACTATTTTGTCTATGTAAATGAAAAAACAGATATGAATCAACTCGATTACGAAAATATCATTTTTTATCGAAATAAATCAGGTGATCGAAAACATGATATTCAAAACATGAAGAAGATTGTACATCGTTTATCTCAAGAAATATAGAACGGCATAGAAATGGGCTCTGTTGGCGGATGCGGATTCTGATGGGAGAAGTTGTGCCCCAAACTATTGTAGAGTAAGCTATCAGATGACGCTTTGGGATAAAAGGCAGATGGATCCTTTGAGGGTGTCTGCCATGAGCGCGTCTGATATGAACGCGGAGAGTTCTCTTCGATCGGTTCTAAGCGGCGTTTTCCTAATACCCCACTTTTTTTGGAAAGGGTGATCGTAACGGTATATTCACCCACTTTAATGGTGGAGGTATGAGCGGTCGTCATTGATTGCTCCATAACAGGAAGAACCTGCTGACATACTTCTTGGACATGGGACACGATCGCACACTGCGTATAAGACATGGGTAATCTATCCTCTCCAAGGATTACCCTTCAATTTTTTGGCTCGCGAAGAAGCTGTCGCCAAATGGAAACGCGCGTTTTGGCATCGAGTGCCAACAAGGTGCAGAGTTCTAAGCTGAAACGGAGAAACCGCGGCCATTCCAGTGTTCCAATGGACTCTTCCCATGTTTGGATCTCGCGATCATACAAGGGCCGCGCTACTGCAGAATCCCATTCTTTCATGGAGTCCATGATCCACCGAACAAGTTGTACCAAATAGGCAGGATCGAGTGCCTCTTGCTCCAGTTTCTCTTGAATGTATTCTATATTGAACTTCTCGTGGAGATCAGCATGAAAACGGGAAGGAATCACCTCTTTGACAAGCTCTTTGAGTTCCAGGAGCTGACACAGTACCATTGTATATTTCTTCTCACGAATGTCCTGTTCGACTAAGTCCCAATAGGCCCGTTTCATCATGTTCTCGACAAGGGTCTGACGCGCGCGATTCACTTCCCCCACGCGCTCATCGAGTTGTGCAAGAAATCCCATCCGCGTCGCGGCATCGCGGATCTTATAAATAAGCCCCTGATAACTATCTTTCCATTCCGCAATGGTACTCTCCTCACGAGTCTCTTCAATCGTCTGTTTCAAGTGGAGTACTTCCAAGTAGTAGCCAATTACCTCATTGACAAAGGAGGCATGATCCTCTTTTTTCCACTCGGTAAAGACGGCTAAAAAGTGGCGAGCGGGCTCATCACCCTGGCTCTGACTCGACAATATATCGAGAAGATATCCGCGTGCAGCGGCCCATAACGCGTCGGATACATTGTGTTC
>Ga0247723_1000330_pt1 | contig 32338 bp, 40 predicted proteins | sample MSEWelMarce5H_FC_FD_189079 | JGI IMG/M metagenome (GOLD analysis project Ga0247723, IMG submission 189079) | Subsurface sediment microbial communities from gas well in West Virginia, United States - MSEEL Well Study Marcellus 5H_FC | ecosystem: Environmental > Terrestrial > Deep subsurface >... | reverse complement strand
CGATTTCCTTACTTTCAAGAATTTCTTTTTTAGATATTTCGAAATACTTAGAGATTACTTTGTCAACCGTAGATTCTCCGAAAATACTATCGATGATAGCTCCATTTCCATATCCGTCCTCTTCCATTTCAAAGTTTTTAGTTTTAACTTTGAATGGTTTTCCTGTTTTTTGTTTGTATAAATTAAACATTTTTTCGCCGTCGCTTTTGGCAAACCATTTTTGTTTGTCACCATACTTGTCGTATAACTGCTGGAAAGTTTCAAACTCTTCAGTATCAAAATCATCACCAGCTATTCCATATAAATCAGAATCTTTTGCCATTCTGTCATCTTCGTCGTAATAAGTGTCTCCCTTGAAATCTTTTCTCTTCATATTGCCGAAAGACCCAAACATATCTTCTTCCATTTCACCTTCCATTGGAATGTCCATGTCAGCTTGGATATCTTCAACTTCACTATCGTCAGTCATATCTAATCCACCCATATCATCACCACTTAAGTCTTCAGATTCTTCATCAAACTTACCCATGATGTCTTCTTTATCCTCTTCAGACAATGATTTAAGGTCTAATGATGACAACACCATGTTGATTACATACTTAATATCTTCAGAAGTCATTCCTTCTTGTGTATCCAAAGTTCTGATTTTCTGAGTCAATTTACCTGTAAGTTTTTGAATAGTTCTGAAACTTACTGTCTCTTCTTCACCAGTTTCAGGAGATTCAACATCCATAGTAGCATCAACCTCAACTTCCGCTTCAGGGGCCATACCCATATCTTCCATACCCATACCATCACCTGCCGGCATTTCTGCGCTTGGGGATGGAGGTAATGCTGGTGCGGGAACTGGTGGTGGAGTTGCTGGTACTTCAGCCGCTGGTGCTGGTGCTTCAGCTGGTTTCGGAGTTTTTAACGTGAATTTTTTTTGTTCACCAAAAAAAGAAACTCCTTCATCATTTTCATTAATTCTGTTAAGTTCTCCAGCGACTAAGTTTAGTCTCTTGAAAGCCTGAGAATATGAAGAATAGTATTTTCTATTTTTCATCGGCTCAATATATTCCGTTTCGGATTCTGAAATGGTTTTCTTAATGATATATCCTTGTCTTTCCTTAACGATTTCATATCTATTACCATCCGCCAAAGAAATTGAATACTCGGACCTTGCGGTTTCATTAAGATTTGTTGGTATCACTTCGTTGAAACGAGCGATTTCCATGATTCTTTTTATTTTGTCTTGTCCAGTCAATTTTTCACTGCCAAGTGGTTTCAAATCTCCCATATTATGATTTATTTATATTTTTTTGTTTTTTTAATTATTTAATCCTTGGAATCCTCCTAAAGAAATTGCGTTTAGTTGTACAATTACTCCATTTCCACTTTCACTAGTCATGACTTGATATGGAACTGTTGATCCTGTCGGTGCGGTTCCTCCACTAAATGATCCTAACATACCAATAGTATATTCATATTGTTGGTTCACTTCAATAACAAGATACGGAGTTACACTTGGTGTAGGAGTTGTTGTTGGTGTCGATGCTGGTGTTCCAGTTGGAGTTGGAGTTACTCCTGCGGTGCCTGTAGGTGATGAAGTGATGCTCGGAGTCGGAGTTCTTGTTGCGGTATTTGTTGGTGTCTGTGTTTGAGTTGACGTTACACTTGGTGTCGGTGTTCTTGTTGCCGAAGCAGTATTAGTTGGTGTTTGAGTTTGTGTTGCGGTGTTAGTTGGTGTTTGTGTATTAGTTGGTGTTGGAGTCGGAGTTTTTGTAGATGTATTCGTTGGAGTCTGAGTTGTAGTTGGTGTTACAGTAGGTGTAGGTGTATTAGACGCTGTTGGTGTTGGAGTTACATCTCCAAGACACTCAATACAAGTATTCCAAGGACCATTGAATATTGTCGCGGTAAGGGCTAATGGAGTATCAAAACCAGATTCAATTGTGTAGCACCCATTTGCGCCAGGAATAACGAGGTCATAAATTTTTCCCTCGATTAATTCTGTCTCTATCTTTATGTAATAATTCGTAACCGAATTACACGAAGAAGCTATATAATAATTAAAAGCCATTTAAGTTTTTCTTTATAAATATATGGTTATTCACAATTATTAAGGTCTAATTATCAGTCTTCTATTTTTCTCTCGATAGAAAGCTCTTTATCGAGAGCTTTATTCGAAATATCAAACAGTTTTTGTATGTGTCCTGACCTTCTTAGAAACTTAAAAACCAAGTTTTCATAGGAGAGTTCTCCTTCTTTTTCTAATCCTGATTTTCTGTAATCTTTCAATTTATCTTTAATTGAATCGATTAACTTTTTATCATCTTCAGGTTCATTGGTCTCAATTACTTTGTCTATCTTTTCAGTCCAATTTTTGATTTTTTTCTCCAAAACTGACTTGTCGATTTCATTTTCTAACTTCTTAGGTTTTGTCACCCATTCATCGTTCATTACAGAATAAACACCTGTGGCAAAATGTGGTTCCACGCTATCTTGAGCATAGAGTTCGACATCATATCCGAATATTTTAATATCGTGTTTGTCGTTGAATACTTGTTTCTTAAGATTATACAGTTCTTTATATAGTGGAGCCTCGTCCTCAAATTGTTGGAAATCAACAATGATGTGTAAATCAAAATCTGAATATTCTGACCAATTAAAATTCGCCAAAGACCCAGTCAAAACTATATCCTCAACAAAAACTTCTTCTCCAAGATAATCAATAAATTCTTCAGCAATTCTCAACAATGCGTTTTTCACCTTAGGAATCATTTTTGATTTCTGAGGGTCATCAGGATTCTGCCAAATTTTTGGATTAAGAGTTTCCTGTACTGAAAAACTATTAAGAATTTTTTGGAAGTTATTCATTTATATAAATACTACAACTTCTTGTACTTGTAGGCTTTGGATATGTCAGTGGTAAAAAACTTGCCTTGAGACTCTGACATTCTAAATTTAGTGTAAATTTGATGCGGGACATCATCGTACTCGTATTTGAATCCATTATTAAATTCTATAACGAGTTTTTTGGTTTCGGTGTCGTATTCAGTTTTTTTTATATTGGAAGATTTAATTTCATTAATAATCTTCGTTCCCAATATCTGTTCTTTTACTATTGCCATCTTTAAGGGGTATTAGTTCGTTTATCTTTTTCAGTCGCGGTACTATAAAATCATCAAATTCTTCTTCTGAAACATCAAATCCAAAATCATTAACTTGTTTCAATACGTCAGTATGGAGCCTATTTAATCTCTCATGATATAAAAACATTTTTTCAGTATACATTGGAGGACTTTTCATATCCTCTTCGGAAAAATTTAATTCTTGGAAATATTGCCTCATCTCCAAATATGTGTCCAAAAATTTTCTTAAATCTGTTAAATGAGTCAGATATCTCTCAAATGGTTTCATAAATATAAATATTATGAAATATTTTATCTATAATATTTGGTAAAAAATAAAAAACCCCACCTTTTGAGTGGGGGTTTATTTTACTTTAGTTTTTTGAGTTGGTCTCGAATCTCAATTGATTTTTCAAAGTTTTGTTCTTCGATTGATTTTTTGAGTTCCTCTTCAAGTTTGTTGATTTCCTTTTGATTGATATCCAATTTCTTGATTTGGTCTCTTAATTCAACCGCTTTTTCAAAATCTTCATTTTCAATTGCGATTTCAAGTTGTTGTTTCAGATTTTTTGAAGTTGGGGTTGTTTTAGTGTTGTCGTAGTAATAGGTTGTTATTTTCATTGTTCCGTCATCTGAAACTTTAGTTTGAGTTTTCCACTCACCGTTATTTGGGGTTAATTGTGTGAACATTTCATCGAATGCTCTAAAGATGTCGTTATAAGATCTTCTGTTACCAAACATAATTTTAGTTTTTTATTTTAAGTTTATTTGTTATCTTTGTTTCAAGATTTATGCCGATGGTTTGTCTATGACAATATGTCAGAAAAAAGATTTAATAAAAATAAATATTTCTGACAATTTGTCAAATCATTTGGACAAGAACTAAATTTGTTATTACTTTGTAAAAACTAAAAAACATTATGAACGACTTAATGGACGACGAAGACAAAATGATGAGTAAAAAACAGAAGTCCGCTGGGGACAGCTTGACTCCTGTACTAGACAATTTCAGTAGAGATTTGAATAAACTTGCCGAAGACGGTAAGCTAGATCCCGTAATCGGAAGGGATAGAGAAATCTTGAGAATTGCCCAGATTCTTTCACGGAGAAAAAAGAATAACCCAATCATTATCGGAGAACCTGGTTGTGGTAAGACTGCTATTGCTGAAGGTCTAGCAATGAAAATTGTGAGTGGTGAATGTCCACGTAATTTGTTGGATAAACGACTTGTGAATTTGGACTTAACTTCAGTTGTCGCTGGTACAAAATACCGTGGTCAATTCGAAGAAAGAATGAAAGTAATCATTGAAGAGCTTCAAGCGAATCCTAACATTATCGTGTTCATTGATGAAATCCATACTCTTGTTGGTTCAGGTAATTCATCAGGAACTATGGATGGTTCTAACATCTTCAAACCGGCATTATCTCGTGGTGAGATTCAAGTAATCGGTGCGACAACTTTGGATGAATTCAGAAAGCACATTGAAAAAGATGGAGCGTTGGAGCGTAGATTTCAGAAAGTGATTGTGGAACCTTCTACCGTGGCAGAAACAATTCAAATCTTGAACAACGTTCGAGATAAATACGAAACATACCACAAGGTAATTTATTCAAATGAAGTAATCGAAACTTGTGTGAAGTTGGCGGACAGATACATTACCGACCGTGAATTTCCTGACAAAGCATTCGATATTTTGGATGAAGTTGGAGCTAAGATGCAGACCGAACTTAAAGTTCCTGAAGTGATTGAAGACTTGAAACGTAAAGCTGCGGAACTTAAACAACAGAAAATGGATGTTGTTAAGAAACAGAATTACGAACAAGCTGCACAACTAAGAGACAAAGAGAAAAAGTTGTTGGACAAATTGGAACAAGAAAAACAAAAGTTTGAAGAACAAATGTCCAAAGACAAACAAAAGATTAACTTGGAAGATGTCTATGATGTGGTATCAAACATGACTAAAATCCCTGTTAGCAGAATGTCGGTTGACGATACTAAAGCACTTATCAATTTGGACAAACATATTGTTGGAACCGTAATTGGTCAAGATGCTGCGGTAATCAAGGTCGCGAAGTCCATCAAGAGAAATCGACTTGGTATCAAAGATCCAAATCGTCCAATTGGTTCGTTCGTATTCTTGGGTTCCACAGGTGTGGGTAAAACTCACTTAGCGAAACAACTAGCGAAAGAAATGTTCGGTAGTGAAGATTCGTTAATCCGTGTTGATATGTCCGAATATCAAGAAAAACACACCGTATCCAAATTGGTTGGAGCACCTCCAGGCTACGTTGGGTACGAAGAAGGTGGATTGTTGACTGAAAAAGTTAAGAACAAGCCTTACTCTGTCATCTTGTTTGATGAGGTTGAAAAAGCTCACAAAGATGTGTTTACAGTATTACTTCAAATCTTGGACGATGGTCACGTTACAGATAGTTTGGGTAGAAAGATTAACTTCAAGAATACCCTCATCATCTTGACCTCCAATCTTGGTGTGAAGAAATTACAAGACTTTGGAACTGGTATTGGATTCTCCAACAATACCTATAGTAACGAAGAAGCGAAGAAGGAAATCTTGATGAAAGAAATGAAAAATTTCTTCTCTCCTGAATTCATCAATCGTATCGACGATACTATCGTTTTCAATTCTCTATCACAAGATGACATCAAGAAAATCACCGACATCGAACTTAAAAAGTTGATGAAGCGTCTTGAAGAAATGAAGTATAAGATTACTTACGATGAATCACTCTTGAATTACCTATCAAAAATCGGATATGATGAGGTATACGGTGCTAGACCACTCAAGAGAGCGATTCAAGATAAGGTTGAAGACTTATTATCTGAAGAAGTTCTGACCGACAAAATCATACCAGGCAAAACCTATGTGATTAAAGTCGAAGATGAAGTAGTCAAAGTAATCAAGAAAGGACGGTAAATTAAAAAGGGGATAATTCCCCTTTTTTTTATATTTATAATTATGAGTAATTTTTCCCGACTATTAGAAAAGTTCAAAAATTCTTTCCCACCAGAATTAGAATCCAAAGTTGATGTAATCGAAAACTTTGTCGTAAACTATATTCGAGATAATGAGATTAACGTAAAATTTTTGAACTCTTGTTCGGCGGGATTCAAAGGAGTAAGGACTCGTGACCAAGTAATTATATGCTCTCCAATACAAATGGAGACTATCGGAGATTTCCTTTACACCATATTTCACGAACTCAGACACGAAGAACAAATGAGGGACTTGAAAATGCTTAATCCACTAACTGATTTCGACTTGGAAGATTTTGAAGCCCTCTATAAACAATATTGGGAAATGGAATTGGACGCGGATACGTTTGCTAAAAATATGGTGGCAAAAATCGTAATCGAGTTAAATATACCAATAGAAATCGCAAAAAAATTATTTTCTCTTTCTCCTTACGTACAACAATATCCTTCGATGTCCAAAATGGTTCGTGGAGGTATCCAACAAATTATAAACGACATTAAACAAATAAAAAAATCGGGAGGTCAATATGAAGATATTCAAGACCACCCGATTGTTAAAAGACACATAGATAAGTTAGAGGATTTTATCTAATTAAAATGGATGCCACTGTCCTTTGGGGACTGATTTTTTGAAATGTAACTTATATCCCAATTCTTCAATCATTTTTCTACCCATTTCTATTCCGTTGAATACATCTTCAATTACTACGTATTCGTTCGGGGTATGGTAATCATAATATCCAATAGAAAAATTGATACAGGAAAAGTCAAATTTACTTCTCAAAGCATAAACATCAGTGTACGGATGAACCATGTACTGCATTCTATCATTGTCCATACCTTCAGTCAAAACCTTATCAATTTTTTCAAAAAATTCTGTTTCTCTGTCGAATAATACTTGTCCAAAACATTTTTCAGTAATCATCCAATTTTCAGGAGCGTCGAACTGAATTCCGTATCCAACATTTTCGAAAAATTTAGAATCTGCCGCACGAGATCCGTGACACCCTGTTTCCTCTGAAACAAAGAACGCGGCTTTAAGATTTGGTAATTCCTTTAATAGAGTTAAACAGGCAAATACACCACATTTATCATCTCCTCCAATACCTGTAGGTAAATCTATATCGTTAAACGCTTTCAAAGAAGGTTTAAGTTCTCCTTGGGCATTTTCCAACATCATTTCTCTGATGTTAATTGTATCTATGTGGTGGACAGTATCTGTATGTGCGATTACACAAGGAAAATAAAAATCATCAGGGATATCAGATGTTTCTTGCTTGGTAGCATAGATATTCATTTTGTCATCGACATAATGTTCAATGTTGTTTTCGGTTAACCAATTAACCAAAAATTCAACCATCCGATGTTCTTGATAAGTTTTAGTGGGTACGCTCAAAACTTCTTTGAGCAAATTTATATCGTTCATCTTATAAAGATACAAATAAATTAGATTTCATCCAAACTGAATAATGATGGTTGATACAATAAATTATAAAAATTTTGTTCTGATAATGATACTTTTTTTTCTTTCAATCCTTTTTGTAATAATACCGATATTTTCATATTAGGAAATTCAAATCCCTCCACTTTGAATCTAGTCTGTTTGGTCTTGTCTTTTGGTAAAAAATACCATTCTCCAGCTTTGAACTTTTTTTCGATTCTTGCCGTCATGGCGGTAAAGTCATTTATGTCTACTCCCAATTCTTCTCCCGCATCTACGATTCTATCTAAAATATTATCTAATATTCGTCCAGCGTATTTATTAAAACTTACCGAATCAAAATCGTCATCATTGGCGTATTCGTAGATATCATCAGACCATCCAAAATATTGTTTGTCAGATTCAAAAACTTTTTCAAGCAATTTTTTTAATGGTATATGAATTGCGTTCTCCATTAAATAAAGGTGTATTAGTTGACCAACACTAATTCTTAATCCCGTATCGGTGACCTCAAATCCTAATGAATCAGTGTAATCCTTTAATTCCTTTTCAACAACTTTATACGCCTCTCGGTTCATTTGATAATTTTTCTCGGCAGCATAATCATCAATTATATCTTCAGTTTCTCGTTTGAAGTTTTGTAATAAAACTGCGGATAATTCTTGTAAAAATTCATCATCTCCAAAGTCAACTTTTTTTGGTAAAATCGCACGAGATATTTGAGACAAGGTATATTTATTTTCTTCATCTAAATAATTGTAAAATCCATACCCATCTTTGAACTCTTCTATAGCGGAGTAATGATCTATGAACTCATAACTATTGTAAGGACTTGTCACATCAAAATAAAAATATATATCGTCATCCGCCAATCCCAAAGTTTTGAGAAGATCTTCTTTGTTTCTGAAGTCAATACGAATAATACTTTCAGCAGGATTTCTATAATCCTCTTTAATCGAATCAAACAATTTGTCAGCATCCATAAGTTGATGAGCGTCAATTTTTCCTTTGACGTAATTTCTCAGAGCAACAAATGTTTCTAAACTTATCATATGAAATAAATATCAATTCGGTTGGATTTGGAGATATTTATACTTACATTTGTACAACAATGGGGTAGAAAGGTATAGATTGGCGTTGTTGGGGGTAAGTGGCACGTAGTCAGAATTCATCTATGACTTAAATCTATGGTGAAGAAAGTAACCGGCAATACTCTTGCTAAGATGTCTGCTCTAGGTTTAACTAGAGAAGCGTCTGTTGTAACTGCTTAATTAGTTGATACAACGTCAGGTCGAATGGGCATATAACCTAGGAACAGAAGCCCTCCAAGGTGTGATACCACCCAAAGCGTATCAAAGGTCACGTTCAGAGGACTACCTTAGTATAAGTGAACTCGACACAGTTGTTGGTAACGATGTCAAAATAGGAACCAAATATTTCGGAAGGTATAACAAACCTTGACCTAAACGTGTAGTCATTTATTGTCAAGATGAGCAAGACCGCAGTTCGAATCTGCGCTACTCCACCTTCAACAAAAAAAGGGAGTCATTGACTCCCTTTTTTTTTAGTTTCCTTTTGAAGGAAATCTTGTCCAACCATTAGTCCAACTCGGGGTTGCCAATTCAGGTATTACAACATCAATTTCCTTATTACTTTTTGAAAGTGCCAAAGTCTTAAGTTGGTCACTTGTCAGTATTGTTGTTGCTCTACTAATAAAATTCAGAGTAGGATTGAATGTACCAACTGAGTTATTTTCAAATACAGATACTCCGTCTTTAACAAATTGTGCGGTTTCATTACTTTCCAAACTCAATCCACCTTTCATCCATCCCCAAACAACACTATTTTTCATAGTGAATTGGGTTGCTCTTCTGAATCTCAATCCGAGATTGTGGTTTGCTAAAGCCGAACTAACATTTGGTCCAACTAAAATCATATTGAAAAGTTTTGGATGTGTCACTGGTTGTGCCCCTGAGCCAGTTCCGTCGTTATCACATTCAATACCATTACCTGCGTCACCACTATCTACAAATTGTGGGTCTCTTTTTGCCACTCCGTTTGTAATCATTCCTGTATAACCAAAGTCAAAGTCGAAATCATCATCTGCGGTTGCGAATGCATAAAGATTTTTACCATTTACGGTTCCTCCAAAGAATTCGAATGCGTCATCGTTAGCATATATTGTTTGGATGTTTTCAAGAATTGTTCCGTTTCCTACACCACCTAAAGTAAGTGCGTTGATTTCAGAATTCGGCATCGCTGCGATTCCGGCATATTCAATTCTAACATATCTCATTACACCGCTGTTATCAGAATCATTTGTTCCTCCATAAGGTCTTCCGATTCCACCTTCGATTGTAGGTTCAGAAGAACGGTTTGTCTTCGCTCTACCTAAAATTACTATACCACCCCAATCACCAGGAGATCGTTGTCCCTCAGGTCTACCAGAGGTGAATATGATAGGTTTTGATTGAGTCCCTTCCGCAATAATTTGGGAACCTCTTTCGATACATAAAGCTCCCTTCTCAGCCACGTCTGAAACTATGGTAGTACCAGGTTGAATAATAAGTTTTGCTCCGTCTGTTACATAAACATACCCTTTAAGAGTCCACACTTTATCCGATGTTAAAGTTGTTGTCGTGTTTATATTACCCGTTAGAGTTGTTGTGGTTGGGACATTGATTGGCCCTTCATCTCCTCCCAGTTCTCTTTCACAACTGAAAAGTCCTAATGCTAGTAAGATTGTTAATAGTTTTTTCATAATTTTAGATTTAAGGTTAATGAAACTGTTGTTTCGTTATTTGTGTTTATTAAGTTACGATTTGATAATCTCTGATAGTTTATTGATGGTTGTGCGAAGATGTCTGAAATTGCCAATTTCAATTCTCCTTTTGGTAATTTACGTAAGAATGTAATGTCTAATACGTCTCTACTATTTTCAAAAATGTCGGGATATCCTTGAAATCCGACCGCCGCAATTCTTTCGCCAATTCTATTATATGTCAAATTCAAAGTATTATTTTTCTTGTTAAAGTTGACACCTGAATTTATTACATAATTGGATTGCCCTTGTAGTTGTCTTTTTATACCATTGACATCAACTTCAGAATTCATAATTGAAGTGTTGGTATAAAAATCGAACCATCCATTTATTCTTTTTCTCACTTCCATTTCAACCCCATATACGATAGCGGATTCAGGATTTGTGTATGTTAAAAGTAAGTTTGATGGAACTGATCCATCGGCAACAACTTGTTCGATTGGGTTTATGAAATTTTTACCAAAAAATGAAACCGACACATTTTCAGAGGTCGAAGGGTATAATTCATATTTCAAATCGACATTGTATATGTCCGTTTTTTCCAAATTAGAATTACCTAATATTTGTGCGTTTCTTACAAAATCATAATATGCGAAATTGGAGACTTCTCTAAATTCAGGTCTTGCCAAAGTTTTACTTAATGAAAATCTATATTTTGTTTTATCTAAGTTATAAGAAAGGTTCAAAGAAGGTAAGATATCCAAGTAGGTTCTATCAACTTTCACTTTTTGTCCACTAAAATCTGCGGTCTCTACATCGAACAAATTGTATTCACCTCTTATACCCGTGTTTATTTTCCACTTTCCGATTTCATTTTCATACATGGAATAAACATTACCCAAATCAAAGTCCGCAGTATATCTATCGGTATTGTTGGTTATTTCATCCATCAAGTCGGTTGTTTGATATCGGAACACTCTTGCGTTAAACCCTCTCATTCTTTTCAAGTATCCACCACCGACTTTGAATTTACCCAAATCTTTTTTCACGTTTCCGTTGAATGAGTTTTCGTCCATAACACTCCAAAATCTATAGGTGTCTCTCCAAGCGGTAGAATACGGTTCGTTTACTCCCAAAGATTTTGTGATTGGATTTATTCTGTAATCTGGTTGTTCTCTGAAAATGAAGTTATATCCGAAATTGAAATCAAAAGTTTCAATATTACCATCAACTTGGGAGTTGATTACCACGTTATTTATATGGTTTGACGCATTACTCAATACATCTTGTACGTTGTCATAGTTTTCACCACTTCTTGTTAGGTAAGAACTTTCCTTCTGAAAGTTTGCCAAAGTTTTCCAACTATATTTGTTTTTACCCAAGTATGTTAGATTCAACAATCCGTTTGTGGAAAATCTTTGTGTGTATAATCTATCATTATAATCATATGCCAACTCAGTGGAGGATTGATAATCCTTTCTCTCAATGTTGTTGAGAGTATATTGATTTCTTATTGTTGAACTGAATAATGTATTGAATTTGTTTTTTACATAACCAAAGGAAAGTCCTCCATTCAAATTCGGTATTGATTGAAAACTATTTTCGGTTGGATTTACGATTTGTTTGGTATATAATCTTTTGTCTCCATTACCACTTATTCGGTATTTGTAAGTTGAAGGAAATGTTGATGGAAATGGAACTGATTTCACCATTCTAAAATCTTCCAAACTTGAAACAGATCCGAATCCAGTACCAAAAGATAAATCCAAAAAATTGTCGGATACTTCCTTTGTCGTAACTTGTACCAAACCTCCACTCCAATCACCTGGTTGGTTTGCAGAAAACGATTTTGACACCATGATATTATCAATCAAGGATGTTGGTATAATATCAAATGAGAATGCCCGTCTATCAGGTTCCGTAGAAGGTAATGGGGTTTGATTTAATAATGCTGAATTATATCTGTCAGCGAGTCCTCTAACCAAAACGAATTTCTCATTCTGAATTGTAACACCACTAACTCTCTTCAAAGCGTCTCCCAAGTTTCTATCAGGGGTCTTCTTAATAAATTCTATTGATAATCCATCTGATACGACAATATTATTCCGTATTGATTTCATAACCGATATATCTGTGACTTTTTGAGCAGTTCCTCGAACTAAAACTTCGTTTAACTCCGTATCGGCCGCCTCAAAAATAATATCCAAGTTAGTAACGGTGGTTACAGTAATTGTCGTTACGAAATCTTTGTATCCAATGTAAGTTCCTTTTACTTCATAAGTTCCTTCTTTCAAAGGGATACTGTACTTAGCATTTTCATCAGAAATTGTTGTGAATTTATTACCATCAGTATCTTGAAATGTTACGTGAGCGAAGTAAATGTCTTCCGTTTTTGATTTTGTTGTTCCATTGATGGTTATTTGTTTTTGTTGTGAAAACACCGTTAATGGAAACAAAAGTAAAAAAAATAGATTCTTAATCATGCCTTAATTTTTATCAACAATAATTAGGAGGGACCTGCCGACAAACCTTGATTTTAAGATTATCAAATGGCTATGTTCTTGTTAAGTGAAAAAACTTTTGATAATTTTTGAATTACGTAAAATATTAGTATTTTTGTATCACATAGACATCAACCAATATGCACGAAAGGCTTAAAAAAATCATTTTCAAAAAGTTAGACCAAGATTTAGGTCAGGCTGAAATTATTGTGGATGATAATAACTCGATTTGGTTCATAGACCGTGGGAATAAGTATTGGTATTTGGAACTAAAAAGTGAAGGAGTTCTATGGTGGAGATACTCATTCTTCAATGATTTTTTTCCGTTGTTTGGCATGGAACGGAAAGAATATGAACCTGTTATAGCGGAATGGGTGGAAGAGGTACTCAAACGCGGGGTGTCCTCAACAGATGGAAGCAGCCGGAGAAAAGGCGGCGGGGTGGAAGAGGTCCTCAAACGCGGGGTGTCCTCAACTCACTTGGATGCGTATCACAGATCCCATGGGGTGGAAGAGGTTCTCAAACATGGAGTGTCCTCAACAAATTCCAAAGAACTTTTACGATTCGAAGTAGAAAAAATTCTTTCTCTCAAAGCAGGTGTCAGAGAAAATAAAACGAAAATAAAAAAAATCATAAACCTTATCAAAAATTAAAAATCCCTCGAATATTCAAGGGATTTTTTTTATCTTTACAAAATGGATATCACAAAAATAATACTAGCGACACTGTTAATGATTTTAGGTCAAATAGGATCATTTATACAGCTACAAGGGTCAATCAAATATGGTTGGTCAGAGAAATACCTTTGGTTACTCTTACTATCAGGTATTCCAATCAGTTACCTTTACATCAAATCCGTTAATCTTTATGTACAAGGATTTGGAGGTCAGATTTGGCCTAGCAGATTGATTGGATTTGCTTTAGGTGTTGTCATATTCACAATTTTGTCATCTACCTTGTTTCAAGAAAATATGACTCCGAAGACAATAATCTGTTTAATTTTAGCATTCATAATTGTTTCAGTACAAGTATTTTGGAAATAAAATGAAAGTAATATTCTTAGATAATGATGGGGTAATTTGTCTCAGTAATAACTGGGGTTCCCGACATAAAAAACAAAAAAAATTAGGTGAAAATCCAGTCTTTGACCATAATAACCAATTACCAGTTGAGTATCGTTTCGATAACTTTGACGTAAAGGCGGTTAAAATCCTAAATCAAATACTGGAAACCACTGGTGCTGAAATCGTGGTAAGTTCCGATTGGAGATTGCACGCATCATTAGAGGAATTAGGAGAATACTACACATCTCAAGGTATCATCAAAAAACCAATCGGATTCACCGAAGCGTTTCATTACACAAATTGGTTAGATGAAGGTCGTGTTCCGTCTGATTTTGATTGGAATAGGACCGATGGTCAAGAACAAGAAAGACACTTTGAGATTAAAGAATGGTTAAAATCACATCCCGAAGTTACACATTGGGTTGCAGTTGATGACCTTCATATGGGTACTCATGTTGATGCGAGTTATTATGGACCATACGACAGAGATTGGGGATTAGAGAACTTTGTATGGACTCCTCAATGTGATGAAGGCATTAAACAAAGTGGAATAAAAGAAAAAATAATAAAATATTTATCATGCTAGTTAACATAAAAAAAATATTGGAAGAAGAAGGAGAAGTTCGTAAGTTTGGTGGAGTTGCTCCCGAAGGTTTTATCCTAGTACATGAAAAAACTTTAGAATCTCTCAAAGAATTTAACACATGGAAAATGTGGAAACATAATGAAATTACTATAAAAGAATTAAACAAAACTAACTTTGATAATAGTTAATAATATACTATTATTTTATAATAAATTTTAATACAAATTCCATGACCGTTTCACCAAAAAGACACTTAGCAAAAACCATATCATATCGTGTTTTGAGTACGAGTATTGGATTTATTACTATGTGGTTAATAACCGACTCCATAGAAATAGGAGCCGCCTTTAGTATAATTGAATTAGTATGGAAACCAATTCAATATTATATCCACGAAAGAGTTTGGTATAAACATATCAAATTTGGACTCATAAAGACGAAAATTCCAGAAAATAAAGATGTCGTTGTTGATCTTCCTATTGATATTAATTTAGAAGTTAATACAACATCCCCAAAAAGATTGGTTTACACTAAGAAGACTGAATAGATTCAGTCTTTTTTTTTGTCTTTGATATTTATTGGATATGAGTATCGAAAAAAATATTTCAAGAATATTTGAGGAACTTGAATCGTTAAAAAATTCTATCAAAGAAGTTTCATCAATTAATGAGGCAGCATTTATTTCTCCTGTGGATAATACGTCCGTAACCTCACCATTTGGCCCGAGATGGGGAAGACTTCATCGTGGAGTAGATTTGACTGCGAATAATGCAAATGTCAAATCCGCAGCCGACGGTATTGTAGAAGTTGGAGCAATATTGGATGATGATTGTGGAGGTACTGTAAAAATCAATCACTCTAGCGGGTTCAAAACTAAATATTGTCATTTGAAAAAAATTAATGTTTCTCCTGGTCAACAAGTAAGACAAGGCGACATTATAGGTATAAGCGGAGGAGGCCTGAATGATGTTGGACGAGGCAGAAGTGATGGACCACATTTACACTTTGGATTGGAAAAAGATGGTCAACCGATTAATCCGATGGACTACTTAAACAAAGATGGGATAAATTTGAAAGGTCCTATCACAACTCCAGAAAAAAAATCAGGAACAACAACAAGTTCGAGTACATCATCGAGCGACGTGTCAGATGTTATTTCATTTGGACCAAGTGGCCCAACAGAATACGCACCATTAGTCGGTGACGTAAATTATGAAAAACTAGGGATATTTGAAAATAGAAATTTTGGGAAAAATACCTCGGACAGATATGGTAGAATTATAATTCCAAAAGATGACAATCCAAAAATTAAATCTCCTATTTCTGGAAAAATTAATAATAGAAAATTTTTTTCAGGTTGTGTAAATCAGACAACAATTGAATATGATAATAATGGGACCAAATATCTACAATATTGTGGAATATCAAATCCATCCCTTTCAAATGGAGATGTTGTAAGCTCCGGTGATGTATTAGGTAAAACAGATTCTGATGTTGAGGTTACATTGTATGATCATAAATGGTCTAGAATACCTATTACATATGAGAATGTAAAAACAATAGGAAAAGAAGTTGAAAAAGACACTGAAAAAAAGAAAGGTTCGTCAGAACCTGAATATTGGGATCCATTAATGGCGGCATTAATGAAGGCTCCTCTCAGCATATTCCAAGATAAATATGACAAAGAAGGCAACAGAACTGAAAAACGATTTGGTGGTGTGGCCGACAAAAAACAAGTTGACCCATTCGTATTAAACTTTTTGAAAGACCCATTCAATCGAAAAAAAGTAAACGAGAATATCGAAAGAATAAAAAAGATGTTATAAAAAAACCCACCGAAAGGTGGGTTATTTTTTTTTTGTTGTGGTAAAATTACTTTACAGCCTCAACTAGATCGGCTTCAACCTCAACGCTATCTACAACTTCAACAGCAACTGTGTCAACAGCTACTTCAGTTGAATCTACAGCAACAGAATCAGCTGCTTCAGTTGAAACACCCTTACCTCCACAAGAAGCAAGAACGATTGTAGAAAGGATTGCGAATACTACTAAAATTTTTTTCATTTTTTTTGTTTTTTGTTTTTAATTTAATTTACGAACTATAAATATATTGAATTTTCACGGAAGAGTCAAATAATTTAGTTTTTTTTCAAACCTTTTTTTTAATGTAAAAATTGTAAAAAGTAATATGAAAGTTTATATCCCGCAAAAGCACCGAGAGCCGAGGGTATTGGAAATACAATTAACTTACCCAAATCTGTGACATATTTAGGTCTATTAACAATTTTACCCATAAAGAAATAATAAGTCAAATAACCTATTAAAACCGCCAAATCAGTCTGAGTTGCGATAAAAACAACTAAGGTTGCCGCGATGAATCCAAAGATAAAATTATCTCGGACACCCTCCCAAATTTCATAAGAACTTGCGTCCTTATATTCTTTTACAATTTTATTGAATTTGGCCTTGTTGCCAATTCTTTTTTTCATTTGAATTTCCATGTTGGAATAGGTGGACTCGAACCACCAACCTTTCGCGTATCAGACGAATGCTCTAAACCAATTGAGCTATATTCCATTATTGTAAGTAAAAGAGCGGGTAGTGAGATTCGAACTCACAACTTCCGACTTGGAAGGACGGCACTCTAGCCAATTGAGCTATACCCGCTTTTTTTCTGTACCCAAAGTAGGATTCGAACCTACAAAAACTTGTTCCTAAAACAAGCGCGTATACCGTTCCGCCATTTGGGCATTATTGCTGTAAGGGATGGATTCGAACCACCACGAGGAGATTCAACAAATAACATATCGCCGGCCGGCTGGTGGTCTACCCCCTCATATTATTTGTCTATTTCTTGATCCCCACCCCCGAGACAGGAGGGCTTGTCTGCCAATTTCAACACCTTACAAAATGCAGAGAGTATTGGATTCGAACCAATGCATCCCTTTCGAGATGACAGATTAGCAATCTGCTCCTTTAACCACTCAGGCAACTCTCTATTGATGTTCCAAAACTCACTTTTTTTTCATGTTTTGGAACATGAATAACTTGATGTCTCATCAGGATTCGAACCTGAAATAACTGAACCAAAATCAGTTGTGTTACCGTTACACCATGAGACAATTTAGACAGACCTTAGGAGACGTATTATTCTCTTCATTATCCTTGTACTTTAACACCGTGGGAAGCGTGTGTCTGTCTTGTGGGAACGATAGGACTCGAACCTATGAACTCCGAAGAGAGGAGATTTACAGTCTCCGGCAATTGCCTCTATGCGACGTTCCCAAAATAAGGAAAGGAGAAGATGGTTCAGTGGACATCTCCTTTTACGATTGGCGTTACTACGATGATTCCAAACTCCAAATGTACCACCTCCATCATCAGGTTAACATACATTCCTTCCCCAATCAACCTATAAATGTTCTTCAGCATTCTACTCCCAGCTACGAGGAATCGTATCTAACTTAGCCCATCTCCACTGCTGTGTGGGTACTGAAGTTCACATTTTGCACATCTACCAAGACTCGAACTTGGAACAACGGTTTTGGAGACCGGCATGATACCATTTCACCATAGATGTTTACTTTTTCAACAACCAAGATGAAGATTGAATTTTATCTCCGAGTCCATCAATCAATTTAATCCCCAACCAATCACAAATAGGTGTCTCAGGGATGCTATTATTGTTTTGGTCCCCACCATTAGCGAATAGGAATTCGTCGTCCCTATCCCCAAAAGAATGGATCAATTCGATTGTCTTACACACAGTTCGATCTGTGTCAACTGAAAGAAATACTCTATCAACCATTTTTAGATTTTGGATGATGAACATTCTCTCATCTTCATCTTGGAATTCTTTACTACCTTTCAACTCTCTCTGTTTGTCGTTATTGACAATAACATAGAGTTTGTCACCATGTTCTTTGGACTTATTGAAATATTCAATATGTCCCTTATGAACAGGATTAAAATAACCGCTTACAATTACAATTTTCATATTTTAATTAATTAATTAAATGAGGTCAGAATCGGATTCGAACCGATGGATACTTGTTTTGCAGACAAGCCCCTTAAGCCACTTGGGTATCTGACCATTTATAATGTGTCAGGACGGGTTTCTAACCCGCTCCTCAGTTAACTACTGTGTGCTGCCATTTACACCACCTGACTAATTTTAGATTTCTAAAACTCATCCTCGAAAGGGTAAAGAAACTCCATCTTATTTGTTTTTTGCGTAGTTAGAACCGGATTCGAACCTGTATGATGTATGAGGTACATTATCAATGCATCTGATAGAGTTTTTGTACCAACTCCCTAGCGTCTACCAATTCCGCCACCTAACTATCCTAATTATTTACCTCTTCCGTCACCATCGACATATATCAATCTTACTCTTTCACCACTACCTATATTATGAATAGTAAAGGTGGGGTATGAACCGTCTTCATTTCTTGCGTTAATAGTGTCAGTTGGCCAAATTTCAAAACCATGTTCCCAACACAGATGGTCTAATTTATCAATAAACTCATCAGTTTCTTTACTTATTTCTTTTTCCATAACTTTTAATTACAAAAGTCTATACCAAATCTTAATTGTCATATCTATTTGAGGGGATGGTTCTAGCCTTGACCATCTATCAATCCATTCTTTAATTTCTTCTTTACTCATAACTTTTAATTTTTTCACCTGACTATTATAAATCCCACCACCTACCACATTTTTGACATTCTTGTGGTCCATAGGGTTTATGCATTTTATGTTTATCTAAAACAAAGCCATGTACAAATAAACACCATACGTTTCCAAATTGTCTAATAATCCATTTCATATATTTTTTATTTGTAGTCAGGACAGGTACTGCCCCTGTTGCTTGGTCTTTTGCTTTTCAGCGTCACCCACGAGTTACTTTTACACTACCTGACTATGTTGAGGATGAGAAGTCCTCTGTGTTGTAGTGCACGATTATGTTTTCCATAATTCAAGTAATGTCACTCATCTTTATGTCTCCTTTCTCAAGGGTACAACACGTTATAATAGAGTGGGTCTATTCCCCACAGTCAACAGAACTTGAAACTTACCTACGAGAGAGAGGTATTCTGTGTGATCGTTCCCATTGCCTAAACAGTGTCTAGTATGCCTTCGGTTGTCTCTCGTGTCAGTAGTCAGGACAGGATTTGATCCTGTATGATTGAAAAGACCAATTTTATTCGGTTCTTCGGGATGGTCAACATATTTAATGTGATGTCTCACGGCCCGACTAATCAATCACCCATTACACGTCTACCAATTTCGCCACCTGACTATATTAATTATTTCTCTTTAGTGTAATATCCTCGCAAATACATATCTACTATATCCTCAGAATCAGTTTCAAAAGCCATAGGATTATCTTGTGCCACTTTATTCATCCAATTCAAAAGACCTATTAACATTTGTTTTTGCTGCTCCTTGTCCATTTCTTTGGCTTGTTCATATACTTCCCAACTGTAATCGCCTTGAGTATATTGTTCAACTAACCAATCTACCGCTGTCTGTTTCATTTCTTTTTTGACTTAAGGATTTGTTTTAGGCGTCAGTTCCTTTTTGATAATTTCTACCATATTATCAAATGAAATTTTTCGTTCATTTGCTTGCTCTTGAATATATTCTTCACTTAGGTGTATATAATTTGCACTCGGTTTTCTATTTTTAGAAATTTTATTTGATGCCTTAATTAACTGTTCTACTAATTTTTTCTGTTCCATAACTTTTGTTTTTAGTTTGTAGTCAGGACAGGATTCGAACCTGTAATATGAAGTTATTCCCGATTACCCTCGTTATTACCTTCATCCCTATTGAGTGGAGGGATTATATTTGACACCATTCCGCCAACTGACTAATGTTTTTAGTTACTTTATCAACACTTCTCCAAGAACCACCTCGGCCAGTTTATATCAATTTCACTTAGGTTACGTCATGATTCTGCTGGTTAAGCGTCCTCAATCTAAACCTGTTTGTACTCCCACCCGGATTTGAACCGAGGACTACACATAGAAAGTGTGTCGTGATAACCCCTTCACTATGGGAGCTTGTTTGTCTTACAAAGATACTACAATATTTCAAAGAACAAAAACATGTCATAAAAAAACCCCAAACTTTTTTTAAGAGTTCGGGGTCTAAAAATTTAATTTAACTTAAATTAAAAAATTACTTTCTATGACATCCGAACTACAGGGCAAATACCTTCATACCAACAATTCTCTTGTTGACCATTACTGTTAATATGTTGACCTGTAGTTCTCATTGTATTGATAAGTACTTCTAATGTATGAAATATTTTTATTTTGTCAAATGTTTTTTCCCTTTATGAATTTATATTGAATTCTTTACATTCTTTCAAACTCAAAATAAATCTCAGATTATCATATGTTTTTTTCAAAATATCGACTTTTTCTTTTTGATTAAGAAATGCTGCAGGATTTTTCGGATCTAAGTACAAATCATAGTCCGTCAAATAAAAATCGGGAAAGTAATTGTGTTCGTATCCATTCGAATCTTTCCACTTAATAGGTTCAGGTCTAATCCATTTTATATTCACTTCATCTAGTCGGACAGCCAAAGCAAGTTCCCAACTACTATCCAGTAATATTCCTTTGTATTCTACAACACCTTTTCTGAGTCTCCTATGATTTGAGTTTAATGCTTTTTGTCGTAAGATTTCGATAGTTTCTGGTTTGTGTGATTTTCCTCTAAATGACTTTCCAAAATCCACATGGTCATATACCCCTCTTTTGTGAGCATTTGAAATTCCAACTTTCATTTTTTCACGGGTTTCTGATGTAATGTTTTTATTTCTGACAGTCGACAAAGTTTTTTCGTATTCCTCTCTTTTGGGGTTCATATTACACCATCGACTGTGGTTAGCCATCCATCCTTTTGGTTTTTCAGAAGTATCAAACACTTCTTCACACCATTTGCATTTTGTTTTCATATTATATAAATACAAACGGATAGAGTAAAAGTGTTCCTTTATTAAAAATAACTTGTGACCCAGCCAGGATTCAAACCTGGGACCATATCATTAGAAGTGATGTACTCTATTCAGCTGAGCTACTGGGCCATGTAATATTTAATTTATCAAATCAATTTTTTTACCAACTTCTTCGGCTTCCGCCATAATCTTGTCTGCCAGTGTTCTGTTGGAATGAGAAGCCGTGTAAGCCTCTTTCAACAACTTATTATAAGTTTCCTGTAGTTTTTCTTTTTCTGTTTTCTTCTTGAATAATCCGAACATAATATGTGAATAACACTATCGTCTTTGAAAGTTTTATTTAATCTTTATGCCTTGCGGCAGTTAATCTACTTTCAAGTTTATCAAGTCGTGAATCGATTGTTCGATAAATATCGTCAATAATTCTATCACGATCTCTCATTTGATTTTCAATTTCTCTTGTGAGAAACTGTTCTATTTGTTTAATTTTTTCCTCCTGTTTATTCACTCTAACAAAAGTAATAACCACAACCACTGCCATAGCAATGACCACAACTATAGACATTCCTAAAATAAATGATACTAAATCCATATAATTTTCTCCTTTATTCCAAAGAACGATAGTGTTTGTATCAGGAGAGGGACTCGAACCCTCACGGCTTTTGGCCAATTGATTTTAAGTCAATCTTGTCTACCATTCCAACACCCCGACATTGTTTAACAAATATAATGAAAGTTTCAGATACTTTCAACCCGATGTTTCATAATTTCACAATACTTCTCATCGATTTCATAACTAATAGAGTTGAATCCCAACTCTTGAGCAACCTTACTTGTTGTTCCACTTCCACCAAACACATCAATAATTGTTTGATTTGGTTGTGCGGTTGTTAGGATAATTCTTCGGATTACTTCTTCGGGAATTTGACAAGGGTGCTCGGTCTTTTCCTTGCTAACATTTTTGACTTGGTTGATTTCCCACCAATCATAAAGTTTGGCACCAGTCTTTCCTTCGGCAATTCTTTTTTGAATACGTTTGTCTTTGAGATTTTTATATTCCTGTCTGACTTTCCTGAAGTCAGGCTTACAACCCCACCATGATATCAATCGACTTTGTTTTCCTGTGTTGGAGTTATACACCCAACAAACAACCTGTTCACATTTGGCGTTAATTGCCTTTGGTAACAAGTTGATTGTTTCTTCGGGGTAATGAATAATGACACAAGGAGTTGGGATTTTGGATAATAGTTCAATATAATCCTGTTCGCTTAATTTGTCTTTATATTCGTTATAGGAATATTCTTGATTATAAGGTGGGTCGGTTATTGTTAATCCTGTTGGTATGTCGCAGTTTCTAAAATCTTCGTTGATAATTGTTGTTTCCACCATAAATTTAATAAATCATCTTAAAATTCTTCTTCCCACAGTGTGTTGGATCTAGACTCTTCAATGTTGTACGCGTGTGATAATATAACTGTTTTTTCATTAAAATCAAATTGGAATTCACCTTGAGATCCTTCATTTATTTCCCAACCTCCGAAGTTTTCTTCCAATTGTTGATAACACCATTCTTCTACAGGGGGTGGTACAGATTGTCCACTCTCAAAATTCGATTCGATGTATCCACTATCTCCACCTCCATTATACTTTAAGGCCAAATAATTGTCTTCAGGAATTTCGACCATATTAAAAATTCCTTTTTCTTCCCACTCTTCAATTATATCATCGTATTCGACACCTTCTGAACCTCCCTCAATTTGATAACTATAGGAGTGTGTTAAAGATATTTCTCTTTTATCACTATCAATCGTTATTTCGAATCTTTGATAATCGATGTAAGCATCATTAGGTACCTCGTCATATAATCCTTCATCATCAACATAGTCAATAATTTTTTTCAATATTGGCACAAGGCCGTCCGGTATTTCTGCGGTATAATTATTTTCAAAATTGGTTGGAAAATAATTTTCCCTGTATGAAATTTCGTCGTCGTCCGGTTCCATTTCAAATTGAATTTCTCCATAGCTCATTCCCATCGATTTAAGATACCTTGATATTTTTCCTAAATATTTTTTTTCGTTTGGTGTTAATATATTTTCCATACAAATAAATATCAGTCTTCGAATTCTAATTTGATGGTCTTCAACATCCACTGTGGTCTTTGACTGGACGCAACATTATTAACCCATTCTTTTGCGGATGGAATGTAGTTGTTACAATCTTCCTTGACATGTTGTTCACCAACATAACGGGTATAAACCGTTTTTCCATCTGAGTTTTTGAATTCGGTACCAAACCTTTTTTCCATTTCGAATATCCCCTCACTATGGTGCCGAAACATTCTATGTAAGGAATCACCAAACCATGACTTGGTTTCGTCTAGCCATTCATGTAAATGAATGTAGTCCTCAGGTTTTCCACCAAACTTTTTGGCGGATGATTTTGCATGTAAGTTTGGATGAGCCATTATGATTTTATTTGCGGGATGTACGGGACTCGAACCCGTGACCTTCGCCGTGACAGGGCGACATTGTGACCAACTCTACTAACATCCCAAAGTGAAAAAGATTGTAACGTCTGTACGGTTTGTTTCCAAGGATAATCCTTCAGTTTCCATTTCATTCTTAGCGTCCGTTCCGTCATTCTTTCGAATCGTCACAATCTATTGTAAAAACACCCTATGTGTATAGTACCCTCACTTCCAGTTCCCAATCGAGTTCCTTCGTCATAGGGGTTCGCAGAGGAGGAGGGATTCGAACCCCCGTTACCTTTCAGTAAAACGGTTTTCAAGACCGCCGCGTTCGACCGCTCTGCCACTCCTCTAGTTAAACCTAACATAATCAAATCGTCATTTGAATAGAGGTTAGGGGTGTGATTTTAGCTTATACCTTGGGCTATTCACTTATATCACAATACAACCTCTGTGTTGTTCTTACGGTTAACATCGAGGTACACGACTTACCCTGGGACGCTGTTCTGATGGGTAGCGTGGTAAGTACGTTGAGCTCCCACTCGGAATCGAACCAAGTTATCATGATTACAAGTCATGCGCATCGCCAGCAATGCTTTAGGAGCAATACGATTAGTTCGATTCGAACTAATCTTCTAATTTATATTCTTTATTTTTAATTTTTGTAATATCATCCTTTTTGATGATAATTAAATTGTTAACAACTTCCCATTTACATCTATCCCGTTCCCTTTCAAATCCTTTGACTTCAATGTATTTATCATATTCTAATAAATAGAAATCAGGATAGTAAATGTGTTTCGACCCTTCCCATTCGTAATCAAATCCTTCAATAATATTAGTCCATTTGATATTATTTTCATCTAACCACTTCGCAACCAACAACTCCCAACTACCTTTCAAGCGAAACCCATTGTATTCTATAATAGGTGTTCTACCACTCACATTATTAGCACTATAACTATTTGGATTTTCCAAAACTGCCTTTCTCATGGCAATTTTTAATTTATTTTTATGACTCTCAGTTAATTGTTTCCCTTTATTTATCTTACCTAATTTTTTTCTTGTCTCCTCACTCACAACCACCACTCTACCTTCTTTTTTTGCTTTAATGAACTGATTTGTTCCTGACATTCCCAATTCTTGTTTCTTCTTGTTATATTCTATAAAATTAGACTTCAGAATTTGTCTACTAGGGTTCAATTTACATAATCTTTCATGATTTCGTAAACTATTATCATTTTTACAAATCTTTTCACAATACCTACATTCCATATTCAGAGTTATTTACATATAAATATCGGAAAAACAAAAAATAGAGTAGAGTGGTCTAACCTATTTTGAGTGTTGAGTGGACCCGGGGAATCATGATATCCCGACCTTCGCTTTATGAGAGCGCTGCTCTTCCTCTGAGCTACGGGTCCATATTATCTTCGTTTTCAATGATAATATTCTTTATCGTAAAAATCAACGATGTACTTTCATCAAATCAACATGACAAAGGTAATAAAATTTTTCATTCACAACAACTTTCGTTTCTAAAAAAAATAAATTACTTTTGTTGAAATATTTGATAAATGAGTACTGTATTAGTATTGAATTCTGACTACACCCCTTTGAACGTAACAAGTGTTCAGAGAGGATTTGTGTTGGTCACCAAAGGAAAGGCGGAAGTGTTAAGGTCGGACGAGAATCCGATTGTGACAGGTTACAAGACGTTTATACGACCAGTTATCATACGCCTATTAAAATATATTAGACACCGAACAAGGTTGAACAAACCAAACCGTAGTAGAATCTACAAGAGGGATGGTTATGAATGTGTTTATTGTGGGTCAAAAAAACATTTGACCTTAGACCACGTATTACCAAAATCTAGAGGAGGAACAAACGAATGGACAAACTTGGTAACTTGTTGTTCCAAATGTAATCGACAGAAGGATAATAAGACCCCTGAGGAGGCTAAAATGTCCATGAACAAGTCAGCATATGAACCACCTATAATGTACGATGACGTGGTTTTATTAAACGTTTGGACAGAATTTCAAAAATCTTTTGGATAAACTAAAAAATGTATTAACTTTGTAAAAAAAACAGATATGAACATCGGACAAGACTTTCAAAACTATTACGTAAATCACTTGGGTAAAGGATCATTAGATCTTCACAACTTCTCAAATCAAATTCAGTCGTCTATGACTCCTTACATTCTTGAAGAAAGAGAGATGAGAGCTACTCAGATTGACATCTTTTCAAGATTGATGAGGGACAGAATCATTTGGGTTGCTGGTCCTGTCGATGATAGAATGTCCACAATTGTACAGGCACAATTGATGTTCATGGACAATAGTGACAAGGCTGACATTACAATGCACATTGACAGTCCAGGTGGAAGTGTGAAATCAGGACTTTCTATGGTTGATGTAATGAATTACATTTCTTGTGATATCAGAACCGTGAACACAGGAATGGCGGCTTCTATGGGGTCTGTATTGTTGGGAGCAGGTACCAAAGGAAAAAGAAGCTCTTTGAAGTACTCTAGAACAATGCTACACCAATCTTCGGGTGGTGCTGTGGGTAACATCCAAGATGCGGAAATCACAATGAGAGAGTGGGCTAAATTGAATGATATTCTATTTGGTTTACTTGGTGAGTTCTGTGGGAAAGACCCTGAACAAGTTAAAATTGATGCTAGTAGAGATTTGTGGTTAGATAGTAACCAAGCTTTGGAGTATGGTATCATTGACGAGGTCGTAAAATCAAAAAAGAAGGGTAAATAACCCTTCTTTTTCTTAGACTTTAGAACACCCCCTTTACTTTTTGCTCGTCAGTTTATCACAAAATAATTTTACTTACTTTGGCCCGTTAATGAAGATAATGAAGGTAATATACCTCCAAGACCCTGTGTCCCAACATCGGTTTTAAGTTTGTCATATACACCTGATGCTTTGTCGTTCATTTTACCGAACAACTGACAAACAATACCACTTATTTGGGTTTCTATGCTTTTGATAAACGCAGTATCTTTTACTGCTCCACCTAAAGCATTCCTCAAGAATGTATATCCTTGACCTTCCAATCCTTGTTGTCTTTGAATCATCATAAACACCGCTTCTGACAAAGATTCTGCAACTAACTTTGTTAGTTCGTCACAACTTTTGAGTGCCTTCGCCAGTCTCGCAGGGTTGGAAGTAATAAATGAAACTAAAAAATCTTTGAAGTATCCTTCAAGTCCTATTCCACTCAAAAGAGAGTTAACCATAGGTTCAACTATTGTTTGAGCAATACCACCCAAAGAATTTCCAAAAATTTTACCCAAGAAATCCATTAATTGTTCGTTTAATATATTGGTTTCTTGAAGATAATTTATTTCTTCGAAAAGTTTGTGAGCAATTTTTTCTTGCTTTGACTTGGGTAATGATTTGAAATTTTTGATATTATCTTCATTTTCAACAATCATCATGATTCTGCTTTTGATTAATTTTTGTTCAATCAAAATAGATTCTTTTTTGTTTTTGGTCTCGATCAGACTTTTTTTAATTTTTTTCTGTAACATATCTATAATTACTTAATTCTGAAAATTGCAGTTGGTCCAGTTGATAATGGTCCTCCTTCTTTACGTCCTGATAAAATATCCAACATTTCATCAACGTTTTTACCTCCTGCAACACCCCATTTACCATAATGCTCATCTCTACACGCTTGTACAATTCTTTTTGCTCTGTCAACTGTTGCTGGATCGACTTGAGCACTATTTCTTCTTCGATACAATTCGAAGAAATCCTTAACATTTTTTCTACAAGTGGTTCTATTGATAGATTGATTATCCAAGATATCACTTAAAATACTATTTTCTCCACCTCTGATTGCGGATTGTTTATTTGGATCATACCACATAACTAATCCATTAGGGAAAAGGTCTGCCGGCGCTCCTAGTTGTTCACCAGTAACTTTAACTAAAGAATTTTGTTCTAACCTTGTTGGATTTAATTTATATCCTTTATCAATAAATGTATCAACAAAAGATTGTTGATCGTTATTAAAATCAACAGTTGAAGTTCCTGGAGTAAAAGTTGTTGAAGATCCTTTCGGTCTGAAAAGAGCCACATTACCGATTACTTGTTTGTCAAAAACTTTATCTAAAGTTGTCAAATCAACTCCTTCAGCCTTCAAAGTTTCTAATTTTTTCCAATTTTTCTTCATTTCAGTTGCGATTTTAGAATCTATTTCTGCTTGTTGTGTCGCCGTAACTGCTGCGGTAGCTGCTGCGGTTGCGGCGGCGGCTGCCAATTGAGGACAACTCCACTTTCCTTTACTACTTCCATCTTCAAACTCGTAGGTCATGTCAGGAAAAAACCTAACCATTTTACCAGCTTGTTTAACACTTTCTTTTTTATAATAAATTCTACCTGTAGATTTTTGACGTTTCAAAGAACCATTTTTGAGGCATCCTACAGAAATTGCGTTTCTCAATTTTTGCTCGTCTGTAATAGGTTTGTCATCAGCTTGCTCAAACAAACTCTTATGCATCATCAAAATTTGTGTTTTTTCTGATTCTTCTATTAAAAATTTTTTCATATTCTAATTAAATTTGATTTGGGTCTTCAGGGTCGACATCTTCTTCATCGGAATCAACCGTAGTTGTTTTATTACAAATTTTATTTACGTCAGCATCTGTGAATGAATCAAAACCCTTAGCTTTGAGAGCTGCCTGTGTTTTTGGACCAAACTTACCGTCCGTAACTAAACCCAAACATCCCTGTACAGTTTTAATGGCATCTGATTTACATCCGTAACTATAGGTACCTGAACAAGATTTATAACCACCTGTAATAGATCCTCCGCTAGCTGCTCCACCATCCACATTACCCTGTTCTTGTTCTTCAGGAGTTAAGACAATTTCAGAATCTTCAATTATTCCTTCCAAAGGTCGAGTAAACATCCTCCACTCGTCAGGATCATCCGTTAAATTATCCAAAAACTCTGCAAGACCGCCAGCAATTTTCTTATTAACAGCACATAAATCGGCAACTGTTGGTATTTCCATCATAGCACTTACGATTGCATCTTCATCGTCATTCCAATCGCCTTTAGCATCTTCAATTTTCTGTGCGATACTTCTAACTTCAGCTTTAGATAACTTAGGAACTAATTTAGATGCTCCCTCGGCATTACATGCTTCCATTACTTTTCTAAATCCATCTTCACCTTGATCGCCGGTTGCCGCCCAATTTATTAAAGCACCTAAACCAAGTCCGGCTAAAGCTCCTATGGCGGTTCCAACTACTGGAAATACCATACTTCCGGCAGTGGCTCCATAGGCAGCACCTGCTATGGCTCCAGCATATGTTCCAACGCCACCGAGTACGGCAGCAGACCCAACGGCTGCTGGATCAACATAACTTTGTTCAAATATGACTTTTTTATTCTCATTCAAAGTTTTTGAAGTATCATACTTCATCATCAATTTCACTCGTTCTAGTGCTTCTTCTGGGCTATACTTTGGTTGTACCATAGTTTTAATATTTTATTTTATAAATATACGTTAATTACCAAATCTGATTGGCGGATCCTCTTTTAAGGTCGGTATTCCACTTTTCCCCCGAAGCTCCCAATCGATTTGCTTTACCTCTTGTTATTGGATATGAATCAGCCCATTTTGGAACTTTACCTCCTCCGCCTCCTGTAGGTGCTGCTGCGGCTTCTTGTTCCCCCATTTCATCTTTAGTTCCTGTAAAGGAATTTTTATTAAAAAAATCAATAAGGAAGTCAATGTCTAATATCATACTAATAAATATTTTGTATTGTCAAAAACTTTTTTTTATATTTGGCAGATGAAAAAGATTATACTCATAATTCTTTTATTATTTACTTCATGTCAACTCTACGTCACCGAAAGAAAGGATGTCACGTTGAGTGGAAAGTACGTTGTTTCCAAGTTAGAAATAACTAATGTTGACCAAAATCAAACAAAAGATGCGATGTATTTGTTGGGGTCATCATATAAAAATCCAAAATTACCAGACCCATTCAACGAAATTATAATAAATCATTTTTACATTCATTTTGATTATTCGACAGTAAGAATGAAATTTATTGGAGTGTCTCCCTCAGGTCAGGACATTTGGTTTTATGGGTCTGAACCCAATTATATTTTTTATAAAAATTTTGGAGGTACTCCTTTTCATGCTGGATACATCCAATATCACTATAAAACTAAGGATGGTAATTATGTTTCTGTAACATTCATGATAGAAGATGATGGATTGGAAACTCTCCAATTAAAATCATCAGGGGCATGGTTTTCTGGTAAATTGGGTGAAAAGCAGGTCATGACCATGTCATTAACTCGAGTTGGTCCTTAATAGAATTCAGGGTTAGGTATTGACGATGGATTAACGATATAATATTCGTTTAGAAAAGTTATTAGGATATCTTCATCTAATTCAATTATTGTTTCTTCAAATAAATCATCCTCAAGGTCATCATCAAAAAAATCGAAAGATTCTGCAATTAAGTCAAACCCATAACTTTCTATTACACTATAATCTATTGTATCGATTCTTACAACATCTTCTTCATCTTCGATGGTTCTAAATGATACATCTACTAAATTGGTCTCATTATTAAAATAATAAGATACGATTTCCTTGATTTCCATAATAATATCAATTTATAAACAAATATTAAAAAATATATGAAAAGCCACATTTTTCATAGAATATTATAAAAAAACCCCATATTACTATGGGGTTGAAACTCGTTTGAGTCGGTCCTACGATTCTATCCTTAGGAGGGGAATTTTATTTTATAATCTTCATTCTACTCATCATTTCATTAATTTTGTTTTTCTGATTGTGGAAAGATTCTTGTAAATCTTCATCAATATCAAATTCTTCTTCTAACTCCTCTTCTTCATAATAACTCGATCTTTGATATGGTCCAGCTTTACCTGGTCCTTCTGAGTCAAAATCATAAGGTGGTTCCATATCTCCATAAATTCCTTGAGATCCTGACACATCCACTTCATCGATTTCTTCTTCATTGTTTAATGAATCGATAGCGTAATTGATTGCTATTGGTGCTGCAATTCTTGCCACAGTCGCCCAACTTTCTTCCATTTCATCTTCTTCAAATGCGGATTTCATTTCTTCAAACATAAAATCTTCGTCTTCTTCATCTTCTTCTTCGTGGCCTTCACATTCTTCGTAATAACCCGAAATTAAATCCGGTCCGAACCAATCTTTACAAATGTCATGTAATTCATCAAAAAGGTCATCGTTTTCATAATCTTGTCCTGTTTCAGCAAAGAAATTATCGATTGCCGAAGAAATAATGTTGTCAGCGTATTCAAATTCATCACTAAAATCGTGGCACATATCCCACTGAGTTTTTTCATAGTCAATGAATTTTAATAGGTTGTCATAAGTAATCCCTCTTCTTTTATACCTCATCTTATCCTCAGGTGCTTGTTCTTCCATTTCTCCTTCCGTTGGGTAAACATCTCCACCTGCCATTGGTCCATCAGAAATAAAATCGTAAGCGGGTTCAATATTACTTAAATCCATGTCAGGAGCGTTTCCACCACCTGTATATCCTTGTTCGTCAATAGTTTCTTTCCCTTGTAATAAATCTTTGTCGATAAGACCTACTTTAACTAAACGATTCAATAATGTTTTTCTTGGTAATTTTCTTAAGTATCGGATTACAATTGGTGGGATGTCCTCACCATATTGTCCAAACAAGTTATTTAGAATTTCATTTTCTTGTGGAGTTGGAGTGAATGAAGCCCTTGCTCGGGATGCTTTCATACCTCTTTTACCTTTTTCATAAGGTTGGTCATCGGTTTCATCTTCATACATTTCACTTGAATCGATTTGTAAGTCTTCTGATCCTACAACTGCGTCATCTTCATTATCATCGTCTTCATATTCACCTTCTGATTTTAGTTTTTTCATGTGGTGCATTTTTTCAAATGTGCCATAGTCATTACCACCGCCTTCAACATAGTCAAAGTCATTATCACCTAAATCATTAACATCATAAATGTCGTCTAATTTACCAACACCTTCTTCCATTTCTCCGTCGCCACATTGCTCACAAACGCCTTCGGTCATTCGACCTCCACATTGTTCACACATTTCTTTGGATTCAACTTGTTCGTTGATTCCCATATTTGTATATTTCTTAACTTCACCTTTGTTGTTAACAACCAATCCCTCTTTATCACCTGCGAAATCGTAAGTGTATAAAGGTTGAGTATTTGATACCTGCGGCTGCATGGTTTGGTATCCGTTGTACAAACTTTTGTGTTGGTTCAGTATGTCTTGTTTTTCAGTGGCGGACAATTGTCCTAATCCGAAGTATCCTCTCATATTTTATTATTTTTATTATAAATAGTTTTATTTTTTCATTTTTTACATTTGACAAACCCATA
>Ga0247723_1000329_pt1 | contig 32351 bp, 47 predicted proteins | sample MSEWelMarce5H_FC_FD_189079 | JGI IMG/M metagenome (GOLD analysis project Ga0247723, IMG submission 189079) | Subsurface sediment microbial communities from gas well in West Virginia, United States - MSEEL Well Study Marcellus 5H_FC | ecosystem: Environmental > Terrestrial > Deep subsurface >... | reverse complement strand
CCGCTTCAACCATGCCGACGCTTGCCTCATTCGCAAGGACTGCTGATTCAAGTTGTCCATCAGCCGTTATCGTAGCCCCCTCGATGCTAAACTTTTTGAGGTTCTTTCCTAACTCTTCAATGTTATCGATGATGCGTTGACGCATCCAAAGTATGGTGTCGGACGGGTGTTCACCGTTATCTAGCCGCTCTTGGATACGACCTTCCAATGCTTCAAGTTCATCGATGCTTGCCTTGGTGGCTGCCTTGTATGCCCGTTGCATACGGCTGATGGCTACACCTTCACGCTCCAAAAGTTCATTACGAAACTTTTGACTGGCTGCATAGATTCGAGCACTGTCGTTGTTTACTCTTTTGAGATGCTTTCCATCTCGTACCCGTAAAAAGGGTGAGACTTGTACACTACCCCCGGAGTGCAGCAATCAACGCTCTTGCCGTCAGGTTGCATAGCGTTACGTTTGGATGTTGACCACCTAAACCCTGCATCACCGCCCCACAAGTCCCAAGCAACACGCCCCGGTGAAGGGAAACCGTCTTCACCAGCGTTGAACCCTTCAGCCTTCTTGTCTACTTCATGGCGGCTAAAGAAAGAATACATTCTAAGTATCGTGTCATCGGAAAGTTGCTCCCTATTCACGATCTGGTTTGCCCTTGCAAGCCCTATCCGGGTCCCGCCATCAAAGCCCTCGGCTTTCCAGTCAAGCGCCCTTTGTGCAGCAGTCCGCATTGCTTCAGTTGGTCGTGCCTTCACATCGTAACTGCGTACTGCGGAAGCATCAAAACCACCACCGCTTTGTACGGGTATAGCCGTTGGGTGTAGTTGCCCTTCGTCTTCCGGCACGGCTTCTAACCCGGCTATGCGCTTGGCTTCAGCACGATCAATAATGCCAGCCTTGTACAGCCGCTCTGCTCGTTCGGCTTCTGCAGCAAGGTCATCAGCCAACGCCCGTACGGTTTCAAGGTCGTACTGAATGAAGTCACCCTCTTGGGTTTCTGGGTACTCTGGCAACAGGTCTGCAGTGATTGCGTCGGCAAGGGTACGGAGCAAAGGAACCATACCGTCTTCCCAAGCCGCTTGCTGAGCGCGCTCATAATTACTGTATGTAGACCGTTCGAGACCTGAACCAAGCCCCAAGACCATTGGGTTGATACCAAGGGCCGAACAGATGCGTTCTTCCGGTACACGCCTAACGGAATCCAAAGCAAGCTCGGACGGTGTAAGGCTAACACGATCAAGTTTATACGCACCGGTCATAACCACGATGCCGCCGCTACCGTCCCCGGTTAGGTCTTCGTGCAACTGCCGCTTCACCTGCCGGGCGTCATCCATCGAGATGTCTACGGTCTGGTCTTTGGCATCAGGCCCGACAATAAGCGATGGCATAGCACCATTGGCAAGCAAACCATAAGCGGTTGTACTGGCGGTATTGTCGGTGGCTATCTCGCGCAGTACCGCCATGACAGGAGACCTACCCAAGCGGATGTCCTGCGGGTCACGGTTGTACCGGATATGGATGATGTCGCTAACCGGGATGTCAAAGGAGCGCCCGTCCGTGGTGTAGATGTAGTGGGTTAGCGGGTTTACGCCATTGCCGACAGGGCGCACCATGTCCTGCGGAAGGAACTGCAGAGCGGTCACTACGCCACGGGTAGTAGACCGAATCTTTCTCAGGTAGGTGTTGCCGAATAGTTTGTAATCTTGGATGACCCAAGACCAGAAAAGGCTACCCATAATCATTGGATCTGGTTGAGCCATGAGCTTGATAACCGGGTGGTCTTCTACCGGCTCTGCTTGCTGGCTGTCTACCGGTCGGTAGAGCCTTGGTGTGGCTTGAGGGTAGTTCCGCACATACCAGTCAATGGCAGATGCCACGATACCGTTTAGCCCAAGGTCTCCCGCTACTCTTGCCCAATCTTTAGTGCTTCCAGGAAGCGCACGGCGCAAGAGTGTTTGCAGCTGACCGGAGCCATAGCCGGTTAGGTAGACATCACGGGACTGACTAAGCGGTAACGGCAAAGCCTGTGTCGGGTTTGCTACGGCTTTATTGCCAAGGAAGCGGTCAAAGATACCCATGCGCCTAGTATCCCACAGGAGGCCTACGGCCTGCTCCGCTCAAAGAAAAAGCCCCCTTGCGGGGGCCTGTGTGATTAGCGGTTGAAGTATTTACATCCTAGTGCGTGTACTTTATATGATTTACTTTCACTTTCAATCCATACAAACATTCCATCGATTTTGACAACATAACCATGAACATGGAACCAGCCAACTTTTACCATTGCAAGCTGACCAAGTTTAGCTGGATTCTTTGGTGCTGGTGCAACGAACCCAGATGCTTTTGCTTTTGCACGGAACGCAGCCAATCGTGCTTGCGCTTCTACTCTAGCTTGCTCGTTGATCAGTTGTTCTTCTCTTGTAGTCATATCTCTATCTCCCTGCTTGATGTAGATAATATACACTCTAAGTATATATACTGCAATGATATAAGAGATATATTTTAGACGGCTCCCCAACCCTTACGTTGTCCAATCACCTGCCAAGCGTACGCCATCGCATCGACCACGTCATCATGCCTGCCAACCGGGAAGGATAGCAGTTCGTCCTGCCAGTAAGGTGGCAAGCCTTCAGTATGCACGACCTGCCCTTGCTCGTACCGGGCTTCTAGAGGCCCAAAGCGGGTTATCTTGTCACGGTCTGGGCGTATCCCTCGGATAGGCAGTTTCGTGCGCCTCATGAGCTCCTGCACGACAGCGGCTTGGTATTGCACCTGCTCGATGCCAATCATAACCGGATGCCACTTATCCGCCATAGCCTCGATGAACCGCAACACGGAAGCAAAGTCTGCACGCGTACGGTTTACATCCAGCACGTAGATCGTGCCATCCTCTGCACGGCTCAGAGCAACCACGGCGGTGTAGTCTGCTTCCGCCTTGGTAGATATAGCAAGGTCAACACCAAGGTAGACCGGCAAACCTTCAGGGGCATCGCCAAAGCGTAGCCACTCCCGCTTGATACGAGCTCCCGCAGCATCCACGAACTCGGCTAAATACTCTTGCCTAAACGCGATGCTCGGCAGTGACTCCCCGGCTTTGTCTACCTCAGCGGCATCTATCCAAGGGTTAGCCGTGGTAGGCATCTGCCAAGACATCCAGTCATCATCTACACCAGCCATGGCGTGTAGTGTCTTGAAGTAGTTAGAGCCTTTAGGCGTAGACAGAAAGAACGCATCCCCCCTGTAGTCAGTGAGCGTTGGGCGTATGGCTTCCGTCCAGGCTTGCTCTAAGTGCCTAGCCATTGCTGCCTCATCAATGATGACCCGCTTGTACTTACGCCCACGGGCAACGGTGCTAGGGTCATCAAGCGTCCAGTAATCGATTGCTGCCCCGGTTATCAACTCGATGCGCGGTGCAGGAGTCTGCACGGCTCGCCGGATGACAGGCTGGTAGATACGCTTATGATCGTTGTATGCCTCTTCCAGCAAGCGGTAGGTAGGAGCAAACCACGCGCATGGCAGAGCATCTTTTAGAACCGGGTCAGATAAAAGATTACCGCCGAGTGTGGTCTTACCGAATCTTCGACCTACTCAGCCACAGGCAAGGACGTTATAGCGCCTTGCCTGTGCCATTATCACCTGCTGTGCTTCATGAGGTCTAGGGAGAACCAATCGAATGTCTGGCATTATGGTTTATCTGCGTACTCCACGATCACCTTGACCGGGCTACCATCTGCGCCTGTCTGCTCTACCCGGCTAGACCAGTCGGCCTTGTGCTTGCGCTCAAGCCACCATGCAGCCGCTTGCCATGTAGTTTCTGATGCGGCTTTGATGACCGATACCATCTTGGCTTCCGCTTTACCCTCTGCTTTTTCTACTGCTTCCGCAAATTCGGGATAGGTTCTAAGCCAAAGGGCTAGGCTATCTTGCGAAACATCAGCAACAGCACAGGAAGCCCTGCGGGTGTTACCACCTCGCAGAGCCTCCAGAATCTTTTCTACTGTCGCCGGTGTGTACTTGGTTGGTCTACCTGCTCCGGGTTGTGCTGCCATCGCTCTTTCTCCAGTTCTTCCATAATAATGCGTTTCATCAACTCAAACGCTTCGTTACTTACAGTCCACGTAGGCCCTTGCTCTTGCAATGCCGGACACTTCTTTAGTTGAGTAAAGATATCCTTGGGTGGGTTGCGTAATCGTCTACTTGCCATTCCATCCCGCCTCAATTTTCTCTTGTGTGATTTTGATAACGGCAGCCTTCATCCTGTCTTCGTCAATACCGCAAGCCTTAGCCCGTCTCTTGACATCGTTGTATAGCCAACGTGTATACATTTCGTTGTATACCGCCAAGCATCCCGCACCAAGCAGGACACCGAGTGCAAAGAGAATCATTTGGCTACCTCCCCGGTTCGCGGGTCAAGTTTCACAACCGCCCAATCATTCGCGAACAGGTCACCGGGTGAAAGGCTAAGTTCTTCCAACTGCGTAACGCGTCCCCCTGGGCCATGCAGTTCAAAAATATTCCATAGCTCGGAGTAGCGCAGGAATACCGAACCTCCCCATTCGCTACGCAATACGGCTTTACTGCCACCCTCCATCAAGTCTTGTATTACTTCACCAAATCTTGCCATTTTTTATCTCCCTCTTCCCATTCGCATATTTCCCAATCGGTAGCGTTCATATCGTCACCAATGACACAGAGGTATTTAGACTGCCATTCTCCTGATGTCCTTCTGTCTACAAATGCCTTTGTTTGATTGTCGTAGTAAACGATTCGCGCCTCATCTTCCTTTTCCCAAGAAGTACGGCTAACAGGATTACCATCCATCAAGTCCTGAAACACTTCAGTGAATGTCACGCTATCGCTCCCATTGTGATCGGCAGATGCTCAACCATCAAAGCCTTGATGCTGTCTGCTATCTGCCTATGTTCCAGCTGCGTATCTTCCTGCGTTCTAAGTTGCACGTAATGGATCCAAGACCTAACCGTGCCGCTCATATACATCGTGGTTGGTGTGCAAAGCGGTAGAACCATCCTTGCAGTCTCAGCAGCAATACCGGCTTTGATAAGTTTGTTATATGTCCAATAACCACGAGAGACAGACAACTCAGCGTCTAAAATGACTCCTTGCATTTCTGCATCTAAGTCATCCCTTTCTGGCATGGGTTGTGAGCTTTGACGGTTAGTTGTACCAGCAAGCCTCATCTGCCCCAGAATGGGGAAGTCGTGAACCTCTGCGTACCTTTGGCTAAACTCTTGGAAACTGAAGGAACGATGTCTAAGAATCTGCGGAGCAATAGCCCGCGTGGTTTTGATTTCCACGCACATTGAAGCCATCTCAAAGATTGACCAGTGGCCATGCTTGATGCAGTAAGACAACAGTCTACTAACGTCTGGGTTATCTTGGTTTGCAGGGTTGGACACCCTAGCGCAATAACCGATGACCTGTTCCGCTTCCGGTGTGATCCAGATTAGCTTTGTCATGGCTGGTGTATCTCCCAGTCATTGTCACGAGTATCTTCATAAGCTTGACTTATTTCCCACGGGCCTTCAAAATGGGATTGCATTGTGTATGCAGCAAAACTGTCTGATAACTCAATAATATTGTTTTTATTGACGCAGAGAAACCAGTCTTCCTCCCATTCTTGTTTCCTTATCTTCTTGCCATCTTCCATAGCCTTTACGGCTTCAATCCACGTCATGGTTGGTATATCTCCCAGTCCATCGCCAAGACATCAGGGCTACCGAATGAAGCCACTCGGCTGTATCGTCGATTCCCTGCACCATCCAAAGCGTAAAGGCATATCTTGCCATCGATGAGTTCTACGAACCAGCGGGCATCCCTGCGCCTTACCATCTGTCCGGCTCTGAGGCGCTCAAGGGCAGCTGAAAAGGAGCCACCGGCTAAAGTCATCCGCTTGGCTTCAATCTCGCGCTGTTCTTCCATAGATCGTTCCTTCATCCAGTTCTTCAAAGTGGTGTATGTGTAGCCGAGCATCTTGGATGCTTCCCGCTGGGATACGCCTTGCGCCTGGAGTTCATCAAACTTCTCCAGCATAATCTTCCGCTTGGCTAGGTTATATGTAAGGCTTTCGCTTGGTCTACCTGCTGCCATTGATTTCCTCGGCTTCCTTGGCTATGCGATCCGCAAAGGCTACATCCTTGGTAGCGGCATAAGCCATGTACCAGAGCGCCTTGATGGCATCGTCTGTAGCTGTTCCTTTGTGCGGGCATCGTTGTAGATACTTGACAACGTTCCCGCTTGCAAAGTCCAGCCCCCAGTCGTCGATGACGCTGAGGGCTTGAATCCTTGATGTCCGGTAGTGCCCGGTCAATATTCCAGGGTCTCCCACTCATTATTGAATACTAAGTTCTCAAGAATACTATTCATAGTAACGAGCTGAAGCATACCTGGGGTGGCAACAGGATTACCTTGTCTATCGTTGAGTGTAATCAGGTCTCCTACCACTTCAATATATTTGCCATCATCCCAGTGGATGCACCGAACCTTACAACCTGACTGCAAGGCTCTGAGGGCTTCGATTGCTGTGCATGATGTTGCTGTCATACGGTCACCGCCATCGATTGTTTAGACATCATGCGGTCAATGTTGTAGCTCACTGCCCAGATGTCTGCGATGACATCGGCTACCTTCAGGTTGCCAATCCAGAATGGATTCTGGATACACTCGCCAAACCAAGAGTTGCAGTCAAAGATTCCGGTGTCATCACCCGTCATAGCAACCATCAGGTGAAGGTCACCCTTGGTCAAGTGAATCTCGCTATGGTCGGAGCTGACCTGAATCTGAAGCGGGCAATCGATTACGCCGAAAGGCTCAACGCGGTTGATGGTCTGCTGTGCGAGGTCTGTAATAACCTCGGCTAAAGTCTTAGTTGTTTCTGTCATTGTTTTATCTCCCAAGGTTGGGAGGGATTCTAACCCCTCCCGGTTACACGTTACCCGTATCTACTCGCCTTCAAACGGATCTACGATGTCATCCACCGGTTGCGGTGTAACCTTGCGTAGTGGCTTTGTAGTTGCAACCTTTACCGGCTTCACGGTCTCGATCACGTTGGTTAGTTCACCATTCATCTTCTGTCTGGTTCCTACCACTACCTGCCATGACTTGGCTTTGAGGGCTTCCATGTCAAGCTCTGCAAACTGCTGGCTAGTCATCCGACCAACCATGCCATCCAAGAGAATGGTGAGCTTGGCTTTCTCGTTGCCGTAGTAGGTCTTGGTGTACTGCATGAAGCGGAACGGCTGGCCGTCATCGTCACCAACCTCGGTCGATTCGAACACCCACTTAAAGTTGGGTTCGAGAACGTTGGGGTCATCGAATGATTTACCCTGTACCGCTTCGCAATCAATCAGCGCACAGATGTAGATACCCTGCTCGGCTACACTGTACTTCTTGCCGCCACCTTCCGAGAACTTCCCGTGTTGTGCAAAAAATCCCATTACTAAACTCCTTGAGCCACTGGCTCTTTGATATGTCGATGATGAAAAGGTCTTTACCGGAACCACTGGGGCCACCCTTGCGGGCATTTTCACATCCATCACCGACACATCAATATATACCCTAGCGGTATAAACTGTCAAACATTATTTTAGAGCATCGTTGAACGATACGACCAATCCGCATACGGCATGAACTCACTGATGGCGTGGTTCTGCGGAATCAAAAGAAACTCTGCCGCTTCCAGTTTGTCAAGGTTGCAGAATGGTTGCTCCTCGCCAGTGCAATGGATCAAGACCACGAGCCCGGCTTTGCAGATCAAGTGTGTTTCATAGTCTTTGCGATGTACCCATTTCATCAAAGTTATTCTGCCGCCAGCTCTCAACCAACACTTAGCAATCGCCAGGTTGTATCTGTACTTTTCACCGTTCATTTCTTCATCCTCCTGCGCCTTGCGCTTGAATGTAGCCCAATCCCAAATCTCAAGTTCCGGTTCATTCATCTTGCAGTCCTTCCACAGACCGGTTCTGGTTCCCGCTTTAGCGGAGGAACCTGACCGGTCATATAAACAATTACTTCTAACCTTCCTCACTGGTCTGGTATTGGTAATGCCCACCTTCGGGGCATCCCAGTTCGGAAGGGGGTCTGGGGGAAACCAAACTGGGGGAAACCAAACTAGTAGTAGTTCCTATATATAAGGGAACCGGTCGTTGGGAACCGGTCAAATGGCTCCCTTCTTGGTGTAACGATAGCCACCACGCAGCGATGCCTCAGCGTCTAAAAGGTTCTCACGAACCAACTCATCGATGGCATCTAGTACCGTTTGCTTGCGCCCTCCGACCTTGGCATGAATGATGTTCTTACCAACTCCGGGATTTGCCTCAACACAAGCAAGAATGGCATCAGTGGTAGATTGACCAACTCTGGCAGCAAAGCCCTCAGGTTCGGCGTGTACGAGGCTCAAGCGCCCATCTTGTGGGCCGATAGTCCAAGACACTGCGGGTTGTCGCTCCTTGTGCCGCCAGTGCCGGTTCTTGGTTGTAATCATCGTGTAGGTATCATTCTCAAGTTTGTGCGATATTGAGAAAACCGTATCGGCTTGGCTCACGATGTCACCTGCCCCGCGCATCTGCTCGTGACCGATGCCACCCTCACTGCCTGACTTTCGATTGTGGTGAAGTACCACGATGGCAGCACCGCAATCTTTCATCTGGCAAAACAACCCGTACAACCGTGCCATCTCGGTGTTGCTGTTTTCGTCTAAGCCGTGAACACGTACCAACGTATCCACAATAACGATGTCAATCTTGAGGGCTTCAATCTTCCGCAGAATGGATGCCATGTGCTTTGGGTTTTCAAGCTTGATGCGCTGATGATCGGAATAGATAATGTTCTCCGGTGCCATGCCTAGTTGGTCGGCACGGTCAAAGAAAACCTGACACCCCATCTCTTCATCGATGTACATAACGTTTGCTTTTGTACACTCAAGCGAACCAAGCCACATCCCGCCACCCATCGTAGCCCTGAGTAGGTCAAGAGCTGCCCAAGACTTACCGCCTCCCGATGTTGCGCTAATGAAGGTAAGCCCCCGGTTCATAATCATGTCGGGAACAATCCAGCGTAATGGCCCAAGCTCTGCAACCTTGGCTTTGATATCCGCCCAGGTCATCCATTCAATAGGGTCTTTTTCTTCTATGGGCGCTTCAAGTTCAGCACGGAGCATGGCAGGTGTTAGCGGTGGCAGGTCGGAATCTTTCCATTCTGCCCAAGCCCTGCCGACCTTTTCATATACTTGATAATCTTCAAGCGGCGGATCACATAGCCGTTTGTTCCAGTCAAGGATTGCAGGCATGGCGTAATCAATGTCTAGCCGTGTGGATCTCATGTAGCCAACGCAAGCCGTTAGCGCATTGTCCCTGCCACCGTAAGGCCCGCCGCCTTCAGGGTGTCGTTGCCTAAGTTTAGCAAGGGTACCGTCACCGTCATACTCACCGGGCTGTCGTTGCTTCCGTTCCGGCTTAGGGTCTGGAAAGTCTGGGATGTCCCAGATAGATGTAATTTTAGGATCCAAAGTAGTACTCCATAACTTCCGGCAGGTCGGCACGGACGATATCTAACCGGTATTCCCAAGCGGGGTTGCTTTCAAACGCCATGCAGGCTTCCTCGGCTTCAAGGAAGAACACATCCAGTAGGTCGGTTATCCTACCGCTTGCATGACGGATACGGGGTACGGCTCGCCCAAGCTGCCCTTGCTTTGCGGAAGCCAGCAGAGCGTCTAATCGGGCATCCTCCAGATGACGAACCAACAAGGAAACCTTGTGGATTGGACGCATTGCGCCACCCTTCAAAAGGGTTACCGCCTTGGGGTTGTCTGGTTCCTTCCAGTTGATGGTGCCGGGTACCCTTAGAATCCTATCGACGTTGCCTACCGGATCAGTGCCAAGGATTATAGAGTTTTGCCAAGACCGAATCTTTGACTCAATGGCCGTTCGGTCTTTGGTGTTGCGGCAGTTAGCAACGGCAGGAAGCATCACGTAGCCGTGCCAACCATTACCGGTATGAATCACGATGTCGCAGTTGTCAAGTAAACCTTGACTACTGCCGGGTACCTTGGAATCCAAATCAATCCAGACTGCCCCGACCTGCTCAATAGATTCTTTACCGAGCTTACGTCCTGGCCCTTCAGGTGCAGCCCTTGGACACACACCTACATAGACATCATAGCCACGAATGGCAAGGCTGATGATGTGCTGTGTAAGCGCTTGACCCTCTTCACCCTTCAGGCAATGCGGAAGGCGGTACGTTGTGCGGTTAGCGTGGGGCTTGACCTTAGACAAAGGTCGAATCTCGATGAAGCCGTCAGAGTACGGCTTGAATAGATGCCGGAGAAAGGCGATAGCCTGACCCGCATCCGTGGCAGGAGTTGCCATGGGGTTACTACTTTCTGTATGTTGTTTCCGTTCTGTTGGAAACCCCCGGGGATCAGCCGGGGGCTGGCAAAGCCTATTCCATACAGAAAGGAACAGTCACATTATACATCAAAAGCAAAACCCGCTCAGGTACAGGTGAGCGGGTTGCATACTTGACCATGCATATCAAGTAGCCGGTTAGACCGACAAGGCATCATACATCAAAGGTAAAGCCCACATGATCCGCTATTGCCTTGGCTGCATCATGCCAAGAGTAAGCCACCACAAACTTATACCCGTGCGGCTGAAGCGCATCACGGAAGGAAACCTGCCCCGGTGTTAGCCTACCCTTACCAGCCTTCATCTCGATATACAAACCGGGTACGGGGCAAGGTAGGAAGATGTCCCAGACACCGGCACGTACACCCATGGCTTTGAACTTTGCAGCTGTCCTGATGTCACGATGCCCACCGTTAGGGCAATGGTAGATAGTTGCAAGCTCAGGGTGCTTTGTCTGCATCAAGCGTACCCAAGTAATCAAGGCTATCTGCTCGCGGTCTTCAAGATGCTTCATGGATTACCCTTAGTTGCGCTAGTGCTTTGTGGATGCGCTCTTTGACTACTGCCGGAGGTATGCGGTAGCGGCTGGCTACCATGTGGATGGTCTGCGGTACACGTCCATCAAGCCCAAGGTGCAAGGCTATCATCTGCCGGATCTCGTCATCAAGAGCGCCTAAAGCCGTCATCAGCGTACCGCCTTCAGACTCGGAGAAATACTCATCCTCTGCGCTCTGCGTAGATCCAAATATCGCAGTATCACCTAGCACCAACTGACTACCTTGTACTGGGGTCTCAATGGAGACTGGCTCGATGCCGGAAGCCGTGCGGCATATCTCAATGGTTTCAAGGGTCATCCCAGAGCGTTCGGATAACTCTTCATCGGTTGGTGGTCTACGCAACTCCAGTTCCAGTATGACGTAGAAGCGTTTCAACTTATGCCACTTGACCAGTGCGTGTTCGGCTATGCGGATTGTGCGGTATTGGTTGGATTGATACCGCCTAAGCTTCTGGTAAATCCAAGGATGTGCGTAAGTAGAGAAGCGCAACCCACGCTCAGGTTCCCACTTTTCGATTGCACGAATCAAGCCTTCAACGCAGTATTGGCAAGCATCTACAAAGTGTTCCTTGTGCTTGATGACCTTGCATACTTCGCGGATGAATGCGAAGTTGTGCCGAATCATAGCATCAAAGCACTCATCCTTTTGGATGCCGTTAGCCCAGCCGTAGTGGAGCAGAATCATTTCGTCGTGAGACAACAAACGCTCCGGTGCCTTGGATAGAGCCCGGAGCGTCTGCCGAATAATGCTTGGTCTTACCTGCACTAAAAGTCCATCTGTTCTTGAACCTGAGCTGATTTGATTCGAGCATCTGCAATGGCTAAGTACTCATCGTTGATATCAATCCCGATGTACTTGCGCCGTTCTTCCATTGATACAAAACCAGTTGTACCGCTCCCGTTGAATGGGTCAAGCACGGTGTCACCGGGACGGCTACCGGCAAGGATACAAGGTCGTATCAGTTCGGTTGGGTATACGGCAAAGTGTGCGCCCTTGTAGGGCTTTGTGCATACAGTCCAGACGCTTCGCTTGTTGCGTCCGGAAGGATTGACAAAGCGTGTTCCCATCTTCTCAGTGTGAATGCCTGTGCCACCCATGCTTGCGTTCTTCGTGCTTGGTCTGTCGCAGTTCCATCCGTACTCGGCACGTTTCAGGCTTGTATCGGATACAGGTTCCTTGATGGCTTCATTGTCGTAAAAGTAGCGGTCTGACTTTGACAGCAGAAAGATGTACTCGTGTGCCTTGGTGCATCGGTCGGTTACCGATTCAGGCATAGGGTTAGGCTTGTGCCAGATGATGTCCTGCCGTAGATACCAGCCGTACTGCTGAAGGGCAAAAGCAACACGCCAAGGGATGCCTATCAGGTCTTTGTGTTTTAGTCCTATATTGCTGGCATTACGGTGAGCGTGTCCAGCTGCGCCATCATGGCCACGGTGTGCAGCCTTGTTACCTTTACCACCAACACCACCCGCTAACGTTTCTGCTGGCATGGATGTACCGCTACGCTGTGCAGCATAACTATCACCAAGGTTGAGCCACAGTGTGCCGTCTTTCTTTAGCACTCGGTGAACTTCCGCAAACACATCAACCAATGATTGAACAAACTGTTCTGGTGTACTTTCCAAGCCAATCTGCCCACCGCATCCATAGTCCCTTAGCCCAAAGTATGGAGGTGATGTAATGCAGGTCTGCACAGACTCATCCGGTAATGTCTTCAACACATCGAGGCAATGCCCTTGTAATAATGTATATGTATTCACTACTTGACACCGTTAGCCTTGAGCATCGCTGGCTTAGTCTCCCACTCATAACGGATGGCATCACGTGTGGCAGACACAAGCGCCAAGAAAAGCAGAACCGATATAGCAGTAATAACACCAGCCTTGATGCTGTCCTTGATTGCTTTCTTACGTCCAAGGTATGCAGCCCGGTTAGCATCCAAGGCATTCTGCCTATTTCTTTTGTTCATCTCCAAGGTTTGGAAGTGCCGCCATTCTGCCAACCGGCAAGCCGTACACATCTTGTCTGTATCTTCTACCGAGTTTCCACATTCGTTGCATCGTCGCATCTTCTTTATCTCCCTATCTACCTATTCGCCCGGTTGCTCTGGTGCTTCCGGTGCTTTACCCTTGCGGAGTGTCCTACGTAGCATCAACTGCTTTGAGAGTTCCGCTGGATCCATGTCCATCGCTTCTGCGAGCTTGAGAAGGCTGGTATCACCCGGAGCCTTTTTGCCTGTCATGTAGTCGCTGATACGTGGCTGGGTGAAACCAGTCCGCCGTGCCAGCTCCTGTTGTGTAAGTCCTCTAATCATGCTCTATATATACCACACGAATATATTATTCTGTCAAGCCCTTGACACATATATATTGCCGGTGTATATTGTTGATGTACCAAGCGGTACAGGAGATAAGACAATGGACAGACAGTTTGAACTCAAGGCTTGGGTTGGAATTTATCGGCGATATCAGAGCTATGGTTTATACCAATCAGTTGATGATGCAATAAGTGCGGGCGTTCAACAGTTCAAAAACAATGGTGCTTCATTTGATGTATTTGAAGGATCTAACAAGATGGCTTCGGTGCGTTATCAAAGAGGAGTAGTCACGAGCCGGATTCCTGAATGGATTCCTACTGTAGTTCGGTTTTAAGTTGCAATGCCCCCGAAAGGGGGCAAGGAGATAAGACAATGAAGGCATCAGCAATCGCAACAGTCAAGTGGGCAATCGAAGAAGGCATGGGCCTTCAGCTCAGTAGCCCATCCGGACTTCATGACATCGATCTTCACGAAGCCATTGACGCAATCAACGAGTGTGAAGACGAAGATATCCGGGTAGAAGATGACGTGGTTATCTTTGGCATGGGCGATGTCTGCATCAAGATTGCAGATCCAGACGATTACAACGCTGACGCATCCAACCACGTAACGGGAGAATAACGATGACACTTTTTAGACAAGCCTACACTATGGTTGAGGATGCCGACGAAGAAGGCAAGATCATCACGGCTCACGGTTTGAAAACTTCTCACGAGCTGACGTTAGATGAAGCCCAAGACTGGCTCATCTACGAGCGTGATAAGAACAGCAAGTTTTTTATTGAAGGCAACCTAATCAAGTTCAACGATAAAACCGTTTGGATCAGCATTACTGACCCAGATACAGAGGGAGATAAAGAATGACTAGTAGTGAAACCATAGGGGCTATTGCCCCTTCCCTTATCAAGGCACAAAGCCAAATGCAGGGCATCAGCAAGGAGGGTAAAAACCCCGCCTTCCGCAGTAAGTACGTAACCTTGGATTCCATCTTGGACACCCTGCGCCCTATCCTTACCTCAAACGGCTTGATGCTTACGCAGGGCAGCCAAGAGCCGCAGGCAATGCAGGCAGTGACCGTAGAATCTCGCATCATCCATACATCAGGTGAGTGGATCAGTACCACGGTAACCATCCCGGTAACCAAGCCGGATGCTCACGGGTTGGGTTCAGCTCTTACCTATGGCCGCCGCTACTCTGTGTCCGCCCTGCTCGCAATATCGGCAGATGAGGATGATGACGCAAACGGAGCGGTAACCCCGCAGGAATCGTTTCGTAGAGGGCCACAGGGCAACATTGTTATTGATGAGCCGGTAAGACCAGCGCCGGGAAGGCCACTCAGTAGATGAAACTACACGAACTAACGCCATCGATTGAGAAGGGATTACCATTCAGACGCAGTGATTGGGAAGATGACTTCTATTACTTCTATGACACCGATAATTCTAGGTTTGTAAGGCACACATATATGGGTGACTTAGGTGACGATTACGACATGATTGAGTATACGATTGGTCTTGATATGGATGATCTAACGGCAAATGATTGGATTGTGCTTACATGGGAGGTAGTGAAATGATAAGCAAGAACGATGCGGTGTGGTTGCTGAAGAAAGCCATGGAGCAGGGCATGACCTACACCGATGGCAAGTACAAACACCATCAGATGGTAACGATGAACGCTAACGGCTACTGGGTTATCCCAATCAATCGCGGTGCTGGCTTCACCGTAGAACTTGCATACAAAAAGCAGTTTTCATGGGTTGGGTCACCTGAAGACCTGAAGGGAGATAGGCAATGGGTTTTGAGATCATAGACGGCGAACTGTGGGACGAAGAAACGGGCGAGTATGCCGGCCCTGCTTCAGGTTGGATCAAGGGTAACGAGTCACCTGAAGACCTCGCACTGTTGGTAATGCGGAAGCGTATGGACATCGAGGCAGCCATCGATGCCGAGACTAAGAAGATGTATGCCATCATGCAGAACTGCCAGAACCTGATCGGCAAGCACTCAGCACGGCTTGAATGGCTGGAGTCTCAGTACAACGCCCAGCTGCAGGAGTACGCAATGAGCCAACTACCGCGCAAGGCTGACGGCAGCCTGAAGGGTAAGACCTGGACGTGTCCCTATGGTACGGTTGGCTTCCGTACACTGGCTCCAAAGGTTGCCGTGGAGTCTGAGGATACAGCCTTGGCATGGGCAAGGAAGAACTGCCCCGCTGCCATCAAAATCAAGGAATCCATCTTGGTTAGCCAACTTCCAGAGCCAATCAAGAGCGCCATGCTTGAGCATCCAGCGGATGCCCTAAAGGCTGGCTTTGTCGTGCATCCGGAAGCGCAAGCAGTCACCATCAAGACGGTATAGGAGATAAGTAATGGGCGCAAAACATTTAGCAGAGCAGACACGTAAAGCCATCATTCAAATGAGAACTGATGGGCATACACCAAAGAAGATATCTGAAGTGCTTGGCGTAAATGCCTGCACAGTTTCAAAGATATACAATCGATATCAACAATCACTTGTAACTCTTACGGTGCAACCACAACGGCAAGATGAGCCGGAGCAACCCGGCATTGACTGGCAGGCTAAGTGGTGCGAGGCTCAACAGCAGATAGCGGAGCTGAGGGAAATCAACTCGATACTCAAGGGCTACGTTAGACACCTGCAAAGACTTAACGAACAATAGGGTAGACTGTTAGCACCCGCAAGGGAAACCAAAACAACTATTGGATGCTGGACTGATGAGGAAAGACCCGATCTAAACAATCGGGTCTTTTTTCGTCAACTTGTAAGGTTTTCTTACAAGTTCAAATAGTGACCCGGCGGTTTGAGCATCGTTGAGAGGCTTGCCGGGTTCGTTGCTTCATTTTACCAATCAATGTGTACAAAGCCGCCGTTGCTTCCAAGCTCGCGCCATGCTCTGGCTTTGCGGTAGACACCGTCACCTTCCCGCTTTACTTGGTCTTCATCTTCCATCTCTGGGCTGGTGTTGCCTTCTACCGTCTTGACACCCCATGGAAAGACACCGGTCACGATACCGATATGAGCCAGCCGGTTGAGTGGCGCAAACCAGAAGCAAATCAAATCACCGATGCGTACCTTGCTTGGGTCTGCTTCCGCATCCTTCACGCTCAACCAGTTCTTGGTCTTCCTTGCCCAGTTGCCGTGATCGGGACAGTATGCCGAGCGTGGCCAGTCTGCCGGGATGTCAAGGGCTAGGTCATGAGCCGCATTGCGCAACCGATAAACCACAAAAGCAGCACACCAAGGGCTACCGGGTGGCACAGGTGGCGTGGTGGAGGCTTGGTATATTTCTACCGCCTTGCCCCTGTTGTCCCCGGTTTCCTGCACACCAACATTATCGATGGCTTCCTTAGCTGCACGTAAAGCGATTGGTCTCAGCATGATATATTTCCTTTGTCGATCTTATCTCCCGACACGGTGGGCAGTCCTCCTCGGTTGCTGTTCCTGCTGCCCACCACCCATTTTTCTTTAGGCGAAAGTCTCGCCATCATCCACACTTACCAGCTGCGTGATACCCGCCGCCGTGTCGTGGTAGTAAAGGTACCAGTTTCCAAGCCTCCAACTTATAGCCGTCTGGTCGTTCTGTACCCCGCTGGCTACTACCGCAGATGATGCCGTGATGACGTTACCCTGTGGGTCGTAGATGACCCTGTGGAGGTCGTTACCTGTACCACGGAAGGCTACAATACGCTTACCCATCGGGTTGATGCCTACGCTAACGTGTGTCCCGGTTGTACTTACTACTGTTGCCATGCTTACGGTTGCCCCTTCATCATCGGTGTAGTAGGAATCTATCCCACCACCTGATTGCTTCTCAACCAAGATGTAAAGCCTACCGGATGCGCTCGTAGGGTCGTAGGCAATCGCTACACAGTCAACCTCGGTTATCGATGTTGTTACCTCAACAAAGTTTGAAGCGTTAGGGCCATCTGCAAAGTGTAGCACCACGGTATGGCTTTCAACGTTGGCATAGCAGAGCCTTTGGTTCGGGGCTACATCAACCGACAGACAACCTCCTGCCGCCGTCAAGCTGCGGAACCAAGAGCGGAAGCGGTGCGAGGTGTGAAGCGGATCTAAACCAATATTGTTAGTGCCTTGTATGACATCATGGTTACTTTCACCCAAGCCCCAGGGCGCTGATGTGTAGTAGCGTCCTTCGGCATCAAGCGTGGAATCTGTACCTCTGTTGGCGCTCGTGCTAGCAAGTAGCAAGTCAACTGTACCGGTGGTTGCAGGGTCTCCCGCATCGTCCAAGATAGCACCGTGAGCGATACCCCTGAGCAAAGAACCACCAGCCAGATACAAGGCCGCATCCGTACCGCCGTTGATGTCGAACGGGTCGTACAAGTCAGGCGGGAAGTTGCCATTGATGCGATCAAAGAGCGTCTGGGCTGTGATGGTACCTTGTGCTATCTGATGCCCGTATGAGAACTCTGTACCGGTCGTAGCGTGTGGGGTTGCAAGGATGCCGCCACCATAAAGCCATGTACTGTAGCCGGTTACGCCGTTGAGGAAACAATCACGCAATGGCGGTTGAGATACCGTGCAGGTAGCACCAGCCGGGTAGGCTACGCTGTTCGTTGCCGTCCAGCCAGGATGCCGAACAATGCCATCATCGGAGGTGTTTATCTCGCTAACCAACCCGCTGATCGTTACTGGCTGAAGGCTGTAGGTTGTTACCCCGGTAACACCGCCCACCGTCATTTGCCAGTAAACATCGGATTCTTCTTCGCATCTGCCGTCTCTGTCCTGTTGCCAAAATCTACGCCCATAGTAGTAAGTTGTGGTTTCAGACTCACTAACCACGGCAGGTGTGATGCGTTCAAACTGAGCAGTGAAACTGTCAGGGCAGTAGGTGCTATCGGTGTTGGTGTAGACCAGAGTTGTTGTACCGATGTCAATAGATCCGCTTGACACACGCAACCGTCTGCAGCTAGTGATACCCCAGTAAGCCGTATCAAAAGACTCGTTACCAGCGTACGCCGCATTGGTTAGGTTCTTCCGTGGGTAAGGGTTGTCTTTATCTTCGGCAGCGGGCAAGGCTCCAAAGCTCCAGATGTCCGGTGAGCAAAGGTCAAGTGTAACCGTGCTGTAGGAGGTCGTAGGAGCCACAACCTGCCACCGTTTGGTGTTCGCTTTGTAATCGGTTAGTTCGATGTAACCGGCTTGGTTGGTGCCGGTCTGGGCTTTGATTTGGATAGCAAGGTAACGGTAGCCGCTCATGCCTTCGTAAGGTGTATATGCCCTGTCATTACCAGTGCCAGCGATAGCCCTATTATTTGTCTCAGTGATTGACCAGCCATTGAAGCGGAAGCCCCGGAACAAGACCCGGTTGTCGGTGCTTGAGTCTCCGTTGGTTGTTAGACCGCTACTTTGCAACTCAGCAGATATCCACGCAGGGACATCATTCAAGGTCGTTACCTTGCTGTCGCTTCCATAGGTAGGGTCAATCAATACCGTAGTTGTGCTGTAGTTTACGAACGTGTCTTGCCCACCGTATGACCCGCCGCTACTTATGATGCTACGTGTACCGCCGTCATAGCCGGTTACGATGACATTGAGGTTATCGGGATACGCTCCCTCCCAAGCCCGTATCCTGCCAACGATAGACACATTGCGATCAAGGCATGATGAAGTGCTGATGTTTCCAAATGCCGTGCTAACAATACCAAAGCCGTCGGTCTCGCCCAAGATGCTTAGGCTCCACTCCGTGGCGCTCTGGTTATGGAAAGTGTGGGCATGGGTTATGTCGTGTACGGTGGTGCCGTTGACCTTGACAAGAGATATCGCAAAGTCGTGCCTTACATCCCCAGCGCATGAACCGGATGCGCTGAGGGTTGCGGTGTAGTCTGCGTTACGCCTCGATGTTGCCGCAGCTGACACGGCAACCGATGAGCCGCCAGCAGATAGGCTACAAGCCGCTGTACTGCTCGTGGTGGTGCGTTCGTACCAAGTGTAACCGGTTAGGCTTGGGAAGCGTGTAGGTGCAACAGATGACGAATAGGAATCCTCAGCAATGTCCCAAAGTTTGTCAACACCAACCGATGCGGAGAAAGTACCAGCACAGGTTACGGAAGCATCCGCGTACGTGGTGGATCCGGTTTCACTGCCGGATGCCAGCACGGTATACGAACTGTTGGTGCTACCGTGTCCGTTGTTGACCGTGATGTTAGCCCTAAGTTCCCAAGTCCAAGCCGCTCCAGGTGATGGTGCTACTACGTTGGTAACGATGGCAAGCGATGCTGTAAAGCCTAGATGCCCACCAAAGGTAAAGTTAGTAAAGTGCGTATCGTAGTCAGGCTCCAGCGGTTGAGTTGCGAAAGGATTCCAGATACGCACCAAGACGTTCTGCGTATGGCTCATCGTGAGCGTGGCAGTTCTTGTGCCGTCAATGTATGGCATACTACGTCCCTGCGCTCACGTAGACCGCCCGATAGGATGCTCGGCGGACGTTGAACAAGGTGCTTGATCCGGGTGTGTTCTCCTGCACAAACTCGATTTGCGGGATGGCAATAATCCGGTAGTTGCCCAGCACGGCTACCCCGTCTGTATCCATAAGCTTGATGACATCACCAAGCCAGACAGGCCGGTTGCTATTGTTGTAAACCAAAAAAGTAGCGTCGAACTCAATCATAGTGCGCCCGGTAGTCAAGCGGCTATAAAGCATCAAGCAGGCAGCCGTAACTGCATCTAAGGTATTCAGGGCAGGGTCACGATACTGGTAGCATACCGGTCTGCCACGCCAGTTCCTTGGGCGTGTTGCCGGTGGTGTGTCCGCATCCTCTGCCGCTGCATCTATCTGCGTGTATGGAATGAAAAGCCCGGTGTTAGGGTCTTGACCGATGACGGTTACCTGAGTGCATTCAGGCTGCTCATAGTAACTATTGAGTGTACGGATAACCCTTTGTGGTCGTAGTACTTCGGTCACTCCTGCCGTAGTTGCCGCCGCTATGCTTTGGTATAGGGTCATCGTGGATGCAGTACTAGCCGCGTTCACATCAAGCCACTGGTAGTAGTAGCCGGAAGCGGTCGGCATCCATCCGGTTATCCAAGTAGCGTAGTACTCTTGCTTGATTTTGTCTAGGTAAGACTGCACCGTATCGCCGTAATCAGGAGCAAGGCTGTACTGTCCCTTGGATACGTTCGTGGTATACGGCAAATCTTGTAAAGGAAAGTCACCGCTGAAATAAATATCGGTATAGCCAGCGATTAGCATTAAATCCAGAATAGCATTACCTGCCAAATAACCATCGTAAGGGAAAGACTCGACCAACCACGCAAGGTCAAAGTCACCGCTACGGTCGGTGCCTTGATAGACATATGTTGCCCAGTTGTAAGACGTATCACGATCTAGATATTCAATCTTGGGAGGCTGAAGCGTACCTCGGAAGATATCTTGATAAGTTGGTGTCGGTGTAGCCCCATCGCTTAGAGCAATCCTAACCGGTCGGTCTGAGGTTACGTCTGGCTGTTCTACTCCAGCCTCAACCAACAGACCCGCAATGGCACCAATGTTGCAGCTGGCTTTGCCGTCTTCATCTACGCTTATGCTCAGTGACTTTATGTACTGGGTAACGTCTACGGTTCCATCGTAGGTAGACCCAACCGGGGCATCGTAGACTGCTTCAACGGAATAAATACCATAAGTGCCAGTACCGCCGGTAAGGGTTACCTTTGCCCTTACATCCTTGATAACACCGTTAGGCGTGTATGTTGTACCGTCTGCCTTTACAAGAGTCACATCGGAAGTAACAGCACCAATGCCTATAGAGTCTTGCGCGTAGGTATGACCAAAGGTAGCACCGGTTGGAGGCGGATATCGCAGGCTCTTTACATTAGAAAGAATGTAGCCAGATGTCTCAAAGGCACACTTTGCGAGCTGCACCGTGGCTTGACCGGAAGGTACCAACCAAGAGAACGCCGCAGCCGGAACAATCGTATTACTTGTCCCTGCGCTTAGGTCACTAAAGACATGGGAAAAGTGAGTGCCGTTTGATGTTGCTACTATCAGCTCCCGCCGTCTAGCGGGAATCATCATAATAGAGATGAAGTCAGAGCGGCTTGATTTACTTGCAGTGGTGCCTACCGCAGGAGCGATGTTCGCGTCTCCCCGGTCATAACTTCCAACCAACACGCCAGACTTGTACACTTGAGCAGAGCCGTTAGCGGCAAACCAAACCTCAACGCTTCCAGCAGAACCAACACCCCAGCCAGCCTTTAGGATGATGCTTTTGTCGGTGTCTTTGAGTCCAGGAACGTAGAGGCTAAGGTAGACCGGCTGGTTTGCACTGAAGGCAGTTGTAAGCGTAGCCCGCTCGGTAACGTCCAAGGATTGTAGGTAGTAATCACCGGATGCCCGAATCTGCATTTGCTTCCACTTAGCTGCAGTTATCAAGGTGTAGTCGGTCTTTTGGTATCTCGCATAGGATCCGCTGTAACTTGTACGCCATGAAGGTGTAACCGGTAGCGGGGCAAGCATCATCGTAAGTGTGGCAGGGTCTTGCCAAATATTGTTGCTGTTGGTTAGGTCTACCTTAGTTCCATCAAGTGGAACCATAAGCCTACCGAACTGCGGACGCGGCTCAGGTACATCGAACTCGACTAGTAGCGGGTGAATGTTAGCCATCAGAATCGCCCCATTATGCCGGGTTGCCCGTTGCGTCTACCCTCATCTCGGATAAGTCTACGCATGGCTCTTTCAAGGTCTGTCCCTGCTGGAATCAAGCCATTACCGAACCTGCCGTAGGAAGCGTTGACAGCCCCAACCTCAGCACCTGTTAACCCTATTGCACCCATCGCCCCACCGCCTAAAGTCTCACGCCGTAGGGTCAAAGCGTCTGCGGTCTCTTGGGTATTGTTTGCAATACGGAGAAGCAAATCACCCGTTTCACCTGCGGTAGTTCCACCCATACCCGGCTCTTCACCCGGTTTGAAGTAAGGGCCGAACGGCTTAGGTACCCCACCTACTTCAGGGGCTTTACTACCTGCCATCTTAGATATGATGCTGTCGGCAAACTTCTGCGCTTCAGCAAAGGGTTTACCAAAGTCCACGCCCTGCATGATGTCACCGGTAGCACCAAACCCGTACTCGTTAGATATCTGGGTACGCCGTGCATCAAGCTGCTCTTTGCTTATGCGACCGTAGACATAATCGGTTTTTAGGTCATCTATCTTTTTATGACCTTCGGCGGCTAGTAACGGATTCAACTTACCAATAGACGCGTTTATGTTGGTTAGGAAGTTTTGTAGAATCTTCCCGATATTCTGGAATGTACCGCTCAGGATGTCCGGTATAGATGCACCAACAGCAAGGATAGAGGCTAGCAGTTTATCTACGCTTGCTTGTACGTTGCCATCGGTAAAACCCTTCGTGAACTCTTGCATTGGCCCAAAGAACTTATCGGTTAGATCCGCTAAGATTCCGCTGTCCATCATGCGCCCAAGGAAGTCGGTAGCGTACTTGATGTAAGGGGTCAAGATTGTAATCAACTTCTGACCAATCGTACGCATAGCCCCTTCCCATGCGTCTTCAAGGGATGCTAACTTTGTAGCCGTGTCACCAGATAACTGATCAAGCATACTGGAGTATTTGGTATCAATAATCTTTATAAAGGTTTCAAACACCTTTAGCTCTTGACCCTGTTCAAGACCACCGCCCCTGTCAAACTTTATGCCTTCCTTGGCAAACTGGGAGCGGCTCATTCCAAACATTGCCATCTGCTCGGCATCCGGCATCTGTCCCACTTTGAACTTACCGACCATGTTTAGCAATGATTTTAGATGCTCTTCATCAGCACCGAATGCGGCTCCAAGGTTAGCAAGCCGTGGTAGTAGAGCGTTAGTTTCAAGCCCGATAGATTCAAGACCTACAGCCAAGTTAGCCAACTGGCTAAAGGTGAAGGGGGAAGGCCCGGCAACCTTGCGAACCATATCTAAGATTGATGCTGCCTTTGCACCACTACCAGTGATAGCGGTAAGCCGGGAGTTGAGCGATTCAAAAGATACAGCTGCATCAAAAGCAGTTTTGCCAAGCATACCGAATCCAGCGATGCTACCAGCGATAGCAACACCACCGATACCGGCAATGGCTGACCCTGCGGATCGTGCGGATTGTGCAACGCTCTGTAGGCTTTGCTTTGTCTTGTCAAGGGCAGCGGTAATCTGCCCTTGTCCCTGTACGCCTAGTTTGACGGTAAGTTCTGCGACTGTCACAGTATGCCCCTTGTTGCTTTAATCACGTTGACTTCGTGCTTTTCGAGATCCTGAGCAATCACAGCGACTTCCCAAATCTGGTCTAAGGTTAGGTCGACTTCCGATGGATGACGGTGTAGATACTTCACGCAGTAATACGCGATAAGTTGGCCTACACCGCCGAGTCGTTTTTTGCTTCGTCTACCTCTTTGGTAACCGATACATCAACATACTTACCGATGAACGACCAATAGATAGCGTAGAACGCTTGAGTATTCTTGCGGCTTAGGTCAAGCAATACCCGGATAAAAGCCGCATCGCTGGGGTCATCAATATCCGGTATGTAACACTTGCCAATAATCAAACAGTTGACCAAAAGGTTTGGTGCCATCTCAGCGTAAGACATCCTGATTTTTTGCAGGTCACCTGCATCCGGAAAGTAGTCTGCTGCCTTGGGTTGACGGAAGCGTACTACCGCTCCTTCACCAGCCCACTCGCTGAGGTCTACTTCAAGAATACCGTGGTCGGCTTCAGCCTCAACCGCCTTGATGGCTTTTATACCCATTATGCGGATGTCCAAGCGGTAGCAACACCGTTAGCGCCGAGCATGATTGTCGCTGTCTCTGTTACCGCTTCACCGTTAGCAATGCTGATACCGGTAGCGGTCACGATGCCTACAAAGGTCTTTGCATTAAGAGCGCCTGGAGTAATTACAATCTGGCAATAGTAGCCTTCTTTGTTGAAAAAGATAGGGGAACCATCAGTCTGCTGTGTGCCATCTACGAGCAACTCGATGTCAATAGAACCACTTGCTTTGGTAACCTGCATTTTCTTTGTGGTGTCGCAAAGTGCAGATACATCAGCTGTATCTACCGATGTGCTGGTACGCACTGAGCGAGCCAGACAGGTGTAAGTGTTAGCGGTGAAGGCGGAAGGCGCACCGTCTTGGAAACCACCGAATGCGATGGTTACCACGCAGTTCTCACCAACCAACCCGAACGATTTTGTAAAAGGCATTGTCTACTCCTACTGCTGGGTCAAGCAGCGATAGACCGCTGTCACCCCGTAATCCGTCCTGCCGCCATCAGATAAAGCAAAGGTTTGATCAGTTGAAACCCTGCGGACATAAAGCCTTGGGGTTGTAGTCGTGACCGTTTGATTATCCAAAAGCGTATCGATGCGAGACATAATCGTTTGTATACGGCTCATGCTCATCGCACCACTTTCAGTATCCCACACGGTAATACGGTAGTTAGGATAAGTAAAAGCCCTGCCACCGCATAGCGTATCCTCGTCCTCACCGCCTGCACCAGCACGACTGAAGACCACGTAAGGCACCTGTACTGGTCTCCTACTAACAGGGTCGCTCTGCGGTGCTACGGTGTTATAGATGCCCATCTGGTAACCGTTAGGCTGGTTGTCAGGAGCAAGCAGGCCCAAGAGCGTTGCATCACCGCTGAGGGTCTCATAGATCCATTGCTCAATCACTGCCGGTTCGTATGCCATTACTTGCCCTTTAGTACTTTTGTAACTGCCTTGATGAATGCTGGGCGTACCGACATTAGAGCTGGTTCCATGAATGGTCTGGGTGGTACGGTGTTGCCACCTTTTGAAGTCCATCCAAGCTCCAGCGGTACGGCGTACTTTGCGATAGCGGAAACCTCGGCGGTCGTTCTGGTTTGCATCCGGTGAAAGATGTTGTTCGCAAGGTAACCGGTGTCAGAGTTTGGCGGTGTTTCCGGAGGGCTTGACCAGTGACCCTTGTCATACTCGCGGAATCTACCACTATCGGTTGTGATGCTCTTTTTTGCGTTGGCTTCAACGTCTGCCGCAGCTTTACCTACAATCGTAGTAAGAGTGCCTAGATTCGCCTTGTAGCGGTCTAGGGATACGGTCTTGAGGCTTACGGTTACACTCATGGTGCAAGAACCTCAATCTCTAAAGGCCCGAAGCGCCGCACTGTTGTACTCACCGTGAAGGATACGGTTATCCGAATCATCGCTGCAGTAGGGTAAGCCGCCGGGTTGAGGATGCTCAAAATACCTTGTGCACTGTACTGCTTTGTAAGGGTAACGGATCCACTAGGAAACGTATAAGCCGACCCCGTAGCGATGTTGGTAAAGGTTACGCCGAGAGTGCCGGTGGTTATATCAACCGGGCTTCCCAACTCATCCACCAACCGGACCACGTAACTGTGCCAATCACCTACCCACGCGCTGGCTTGTATGACCTGCTGTGGGTCTTCGGTCAAGTCATAAATAAGTGCCATCAGATGTCCCTCACGTAGATCCGCAGTGGTCCGAATATCTGGGTATCAGATGCCCCGGTGGTTCGTGTAATCGTTGCAGTGTAGGTACCCGGCACGTTAGTCACCGTCGTATCAATCGTAAACGTAGCCCTGCCATCAGCTGCATAGGTTGCCGTACAGGAGTAAGTGTCTACCAAGGTAGCCCCACTGTTGTAGACCTTAGCCGTAACCGTTGCAGAGGTGATGTCGATACCGTTACCGTTGCCGTCTACACACTGTATATCTACGCCGTGCTGTGCGCCCTTTTGGATGTCAAGCGGATCAGATGCTCCGAGACCGTCAGCCTTGACCTCGTAAGGCCCCATGCGAACCAGAGCGGCAGAGGTTACCGGCGTAACCAGTTCGGCATTGACATACTGACCGAATGAGCCTGCCGTGCTGTGGTTCGTTCTAAGCTCATCCCAGACGTTGCCCGGAACATCTTGGACTTGTGACTCAATGTCATTAGCCACAGTTGCAGTAGTGTTAACAACACCACCGAATGTTGTGCCATCGTTGTAGCCTGCTGGGCTTGCACCCCATACAGCCGAGGCAGTCTGTGCTTCCGTCAAGCCACCAGAGGACAGCTTGACCGTCATTACCGCACCGTTAGTACCGCTTGCACCACGCACCACGATTGTCACATCATCAGCACCAGCAGCCAATGCCGCATCAGGAAGGTCGAGTCTGTAGACGCCCGGCATATTGGTAGCGTCAACCTCGGCAAAGCCACCAGATGTCCACGCCTGAGCGATGGTACGGGCTACTAGAGCGATAGATACAGAAGCTGTACGTGTCCGGTTGTAGCGGGCTGAGAGACCAGCGGTTGAGGCTGTGAGTCCTGTAGCACCAAGGTAGAGCTCGATGGATTGGGAGGTTGAGCCGGGAGCGATTGTGATGGTGCTGGCGTTGCGGTCTGTCGGATTGTAATATCCAACGCCCCCAACCTGTCGAAATGTACCAGACCCTGCATCTGGGCTAGTACCTGTCCAAGTTACACCGTATAGGTCGGTTACTGGTGCACCTGTACTGTTACCAAAGTTTTTGTTAGGTGACCCAAAGCAAGACGTATACATTTGTAGGTTATTCAACCCAGCAAGTAACGTCTCACCAAAATCAATGCCAATGTCACCCACGCTGCTCGATGTACCATTATCTACAACATTACTCCTAGCGGTAACACCTAGTAAACGATTGTAGTTTTCAATTACCGTATTAATAGTAACGATACATTGCAAGTCAATATTTGAATTTTGTAAAAGTGAATTGCGAACAGTACTAAGGAATGACAAACTTCCGGCTACCTGTACACCAGTATTACATCCGATTATGGTGCAGTTCATAACTGCTATTTGTGCATTAGTTGCTTGAATTCCATTACTACTAGCACTACAAAATAGTGAATTTGTAATCGTTGTACTATCAGCAACAGTCTGTCCAGTTACCAATATTTGGTTTGTTCCACCAAGGAAAATACATCTAGTGACTGTTAGATTTACGGCGGTACTTGTTGGGCTACTAACACTCAAAATGTTTGACCCATATCTTGCTATAAACGAACATTTAGTAAATTTTAAGTTTGTGCAAGTTGTAAAACTTAGACCGCTATTACTCAGTTTGAATTGTATGTTTTGAAAGTGCAGGTAATTTTTGGTTGTTGCACTAATGACGTTACCGGCATAACCAGCCCCAGATAATGTTGAGTTGTAGTTTGTAACTATCACCGGCCCAGCAGTAACACCAGTGAAGACAGTACACGTTGGGTCACCAATGATATTTGTTTCTACCGTTGGGTTTGTTATGGTTACAGATATCTGGTTTGTATAGACACCCGGTGCCACGTACAAAGTGTCACCACTTGCAAAACCTGAAGCACTTGTTAAGGCATACGCGACTGTAGCCCACGCCTGACCAGCCAGTTGTCCAGTTCCAGCGTTAGCGTTACTTCCATCAGTTCTCACATAGTAAGTAGCCATTATTCAGCCGTCCCCGCTACGATTTCCTGCGCCATAATCACTGAAAACTGAGTGCTGTAGTTCTGTTGAAAAGCAACATCCTGCGTAATCCACCAACCGAAAACGCTCGTCCCATTTTCACCAAACGTGCCGAGTAGGTTGCCATTGTTGTCGTAGATGTCACCAAAGACAATCCAGTCACCGGGACTCAACGGGTTAGGCTCCAGCCTGTAGTTCTGGAGGTTCATTTGCCCACCTTCAGACTGTTCGCCTGCACACCCTTGAAAGGCATTGTCAGGAACGCCAGCGCAGCAGACATCGCAGCAGTGACACCAGCCGCTACAGCCTTGCTTCCGTAAAGTGCCATCACTGCTCCAAGCTCGGCGATGTCCTTGGCTTCTGCCGTACGAACGCCATCACCAAAGACTGTGCTAAAGGACGCGACAAAGGCGATCAGAACGACCACGACCAGCCTGCTAATACTTATTGAGTTCATCGTTTCGCCTCCAGTTTGGTGATGCTTGTACGCATTTCACCTGTTGCAGTTTCAAGCCTACCGATACGAACCCCGTGGTCTTCAATCTTGGCGGTGTCAACGGCTCCCCGTTTGTCCATCCGGTGCAAGAATCTAATTATGTAGGCAAGCAGGCTGATAATGCCGGTCACTGCCGCTAACACTATGGTTGTCCATTCTGATGCGCCCATTATGCCATCCGCTCCACTAGCCCACAGTGCTGAACTAGTAATTCCGTCTGCCCAAAGTCTGACCCGATCACATCGTAATAGCGGGCATCATCACCCACCCGGTAAACCCTATCCTGCGGCATAACATCAGCCCCTACAGCAACAATCAGCGTCCACTGTGCAGATGACTGGATGCCACCGCCTACGATGCTCTCTGTGTCGCTTTGGTTGGTTAGCCTAGCGTTGTACTCGGCAACCTTACGCCATGTCTCAGTAGCACCACCTCTGCCGTCTTCGGTCAAGGTGAAGCGGTGTATTTCTACCCGGTCTTGGCAGAGATTGCGTACCATGCCGGCTTGAATGGTGGAGCGTAGAATCGGACTCATGCGAACACCACCGGGCGGTATTTGTCTGCCATGGTCAAGCAGTTCTGCATCAACTGGGAAAGCTTGACATCGCTCGTGCCTTCCTTAGCATCGATGTCTGCCGCTACACGGCTGGCTTTGATAAGCCACGCTTGCCGAGTTGCTGTGCGTACATCGTAGCGCTCTACGTTGATCGGCCCTTGGTCTACCCACATCAAGGTAGGGTCACCGCTTCCATCTTCCAGCGTAAAGCCCTTGACTTGGTACGGGGAGTAGACGGGGAAGTCTGGTTGTGTAGCCCCTGACGTACCGGCTACCCTGCACTCGTAGACCCTGCCATTGGGCGTTGTAGGCACTACACGGTCACCTACTGCGTAAGTGGTTGAAGCTGCCCACGTGGTGAACCGTGAGAACGAATCAAGGATTGAGCCAATGTCCGTAGTGGACATCTGCGGGTAACTTTGAGCGGACACAAATAAGGATACTTGTGCGATTGCCTCGGCTCTGGTCATCATGGTTTCAGTATCCCACACAAAGGAAAAGCCCCCGGCACGTCTGCCGAGGGCTTGAGATAGAACCCGCTCGCTTTATGTAGCTGCGGATGCTCCGACGATAAGGCTTCCCGGTACACGGTTGGCTGCTGTTGCATCAACGTTACCGATATCAAACGCCTTGAAAGCGAAACGCTCAGTTGCCTTGAATGCAAGCGCGTCTTGATTGAAGTAATACTGGTCGCTTACCTCAATCGTAACGGTTCGGCGATCACCGAACGCGGTACCCATGCTTAGATCACCAAGCAAGATGTAAGGCGTGGTAGCCGCGAGGGTTTTAGCCATATTCTGCACAAAGATTACCGGGTAGCCGTAGAGCATAGGTGTAGGACCATAGGCATTTTGGATGTCCATGATGGAGTTCCCGCCGAGTGCATCAAGCAAAGGAGCAATGGCGTTGTACCAAATCTCACGATGCATGAACCACTTAGCCTGTGCAGCATAGGTCGGAAGCTTTGCGACCATGCCCTTCAGGTTAGCCAACGTAGGTGAATACGTGATGGTCTGACCGGTTGTGAAGACCTGCAAGGAAGCGATGTTAGCCTTGGTAGCGTTGCTGCTGTAAACAGCATAGAGGATGCCATCAAGACCAGATGTGCTATCGACAGCGTTGTTGAAAACAACACGGTCTTCTTCCTTAGCCAAGACATAAGCCATGTCACGGGCAAGGGTCGCACCAAAGTCAATGATCGAGTCTTCTGCCAGTTCCTTAGAGACCTGAGTAAGGACAGACGGTTTCTTCGCGACAAGGTTGACCTGAGCAAATGTAAGGTCGGATGCCGTGATAGCGGTATTCTCCCCCGGATAGTACACAGTGGTCGATGCCGTGGCGTTAGGCACGTTCAAGACATCAGAACTCATCGGGTAGATGCGGCAGTTCTGGCGAGCAATACCGAACTGCTCACGCAGGTAGATAAGGTCGGAAGACAGTGGATCCGGTACGGTAAAACCACCAGCGGTTGTCGTGCCTTCGCTCTGTGCCTTCAGGTTGGCTTTTACCCAGTCGGATGCTTTGCGGTTGCCCATGATAGAGCGTCCCCATTGACCCCATGCGTATGCTTTATAGTTCGCTTCGTCACGGGTACCAACGAATGGATTACGTCCAATACCGCCGGACTTCCAAGGCTGTTCTGCTGGTGCTTCAGTAGCGACAGGGTGGCCTTGTCCGAGTGCCTTGATGGTCTCAATACGCTCTTCGATGCCCTTGGCTTCTGCCATCAGGCTTTTGACCTGTGCAAGGTCACCGTTACCGGAAGCAAGCTCCCGTGCGGTAGCAAGCACAGACTCTTTTTGATTCTGTAGTTGTGTAAGGTTCATAGTTGTTGTAACAACTCCAAGCGTGCCAGTATGTCGGCTCGCTCATCAATATCATGGGCTTTCGCCTCGACTACGATGGACGGCTGCTCATCAGGCTGGTCTGCATCCCGCAGAGATTCCCAGACTACTGGAGCCAAGCGCTTAGCACTTGACCGTGACAAACCGACTGCATCCCGCAGCCGACGTTCAACACCCCGCAATGAAGCGGGTTGTACGCTCTTCATTCCGTGCATGGCATATAGCCCCTTAGCACGTCGAGCAAATTCATCAATGACGGCATCCGCCATGCTTTGATCTGATACTGCTTCGATGGCTCCACAAAGCGCATCGTAGTAGGCTTCTAACCCCTCGTGGATAAGGTCACCCTCGGCATCATCGTATACCGACATAGCGTACTCTTCAGGGGACTGCTCAGGCATTGGAGCCATGACCATCTCTTCGTCTTCCATACCCATCATGGGCTCCATGCCGTAATACTCCTTTAGGCTTTTGACGCTGTTACGATATTCGGCTGGTGTCGGTGTGATGCTTGCCTCAGCGATAGGCCACCGCGTGATTTCAGAAACATCACCCATGCTTTTCCGTTCTACCAAGTGTGCAGCTGCACCAGATGAAAAACCCATCTTGCCTTGCTTGCATAACTTTGCAATCATGCTGCCGTACTCATCGGCTAGATCCAACTGAGCCTCGTACCATAAGCCCGTATTGTCCATCTTGATGTAACCGGTACCGATAGACTTCTTACCGACAGCGGCATCCATACCGTGGTGGTAGTAGACGTTGAGCGGTACGCGCTTGCCTTCGGACATCGGAAAACCGTAGTCGGTTGACTTGGTGAAATAATCACCCTCAAGGTCAGCACTCTGGGTATCGCCGAAGCGCACCAGATAACCCTTCACGTAACCGAGCCGGTCGCTCTTGATTCCGTCTACACTACTAGTAAGCACGTCCATGGTGTAAGTATCCCACACGGTATCTTTTACTCGAATGTCGTTAGATCCGGTTCGTAACCCTCTAGGTCTCTAAGCGGGAGTACCCTAGTGGTTGGTCCCCAATCCGCATTCTGTACCACGGTTGCCATGTCACTAAGCGGCAACCCTTCTGCGTAAAGGGCATAACGTGATTTGCCTAGGATTTGTTGAGCCTCCATAGCGGTAAGCCCACGCAAGATATCTTCGCCGGTAACCGGCTTAGGTCGTGTATCAGGGATGGAACTATCCCCGGTTATCTCTGCCCAAGACAAGGTTACCGGAATCATCACGCACCGACAGTTCGGATGGCTTGGCATAATTTCATCGGTGGTTGAGAGCGTACCGGACAAAGCCAAACACGCAAGACAAACCCGGCTGTCCTGTGTGGCTTGGCGCCGGTATCCGGTAACCGCTGGGTTCTGGGTGTAGAGTTGCCGTTGCGCTTCACGGGCGCTTCGGATCATCTCAGTACGTGCTATTGTCTCTGCTCGATAGCGTCCGATGTCTGCAGCTTTGCGTACCCGCCGTGCTACCGTACGTGGTCCTTCACCAAGGGAAATACCCTGTACAAGTGCCATCTGCATGGCATCAGTGGTCACCTGCGGTATGGTCGCAAATAACTCACCCAAAGGGCTTCCATCACCCGCCATGCCGACAAAGGCTTGGAGCTGTTCGTCGGGTAGGTTTGTCCATGAACTTCCGAGGCTAACACCTGCCGGTTTAC
>Ga0247723_1000328_pt1 | contig 32385 bp, 49 predicted proteins | sample MSEWelMarce5H_FC_FD_189079 | JGI IMG/M metagenome (GOLD analysis project Ga0247723, IMG submission 189079) | Subsurface sediment microbial communities from gas well in West Virginia, United States - MSEEL Well Study Marcellus 5H_FC | ecosystem: Environmental > Terrestrial > Deep subsurface >... | reverse complement strand
GTCATATCTGATAAAACTTCCGTTTCGTTGGTTTCTTCCATCAGCATCCGATCCATAAAGTAAAGGCTAAACGAATAAGCGATATCCTTTGCGCCAACATTAGCACCAGTCAGCGTAAAGAACATAGCCGGGTAAGTAACCTCCCCATTGCTTAACCTCTCCCATACATCGCCGAAATAAACAAAATTAATTTGTTCGTGATCGTTTCCCAACTTTGTCAGTTCTTTGACAATTTGATTCAAAGTCATATTAAGCGTAAATTAAAGATGTGTTATTTTTATTTTTGCCAATAAGTTTCATGCTTAAAGCAGTTCTTTTTAAACCAAAAGCCTCTGCAGCTTCTTTAATGCAAGAATAAAAAACTCCTATTTCAGTATTTAATATAACTTTCGCCATTGGATGATCGCCATTTTTATATTTGTTTTCCCTTGCTTTGCTAAATTTAATTAATGTTTCAGGTTTATATTTTCTATTTTTAGCAATAATTGAAAACTTTTCCCTTAATTCTTTTGAATAAATAGCTGGTTTGTCTTCATTTTTGGGTAAAACTAAATTTAAACCGCCAAAATCTGAAGAACTTTTAAAAATATCGCCAAATTCCCTTTCTTTAATTAACCTTTCTTCAGGGTTACATTCGCATAAAATTTCAAAAGAATGGTTTTTAAATCCATATTTTTCAAAAGACCTAAATAATAAAACTTGCTTTTTTGCATGACCATTTTTATAAAAATTATATCGTGCTTCTAAATCAATGGAAGAACCAATGTAAGTTCTATTATTTGGTGAAACAATTTTATATACTCCGCACTTTCTTTTCATTGCTTTTTTCTTTGACATTTTTAATGTCATTTTTCTTTGATTTTTCTAAATAAACTTTCAGCTTATTTTGATTTTTGAAATTTACTTCCTTGCTCATTTAACAACATCCTATATTCCCTTGATATCTTTCCTCAAAAGTTTTTCTGCGCTTACCATCATCCGTATAGTCATCATTGCAACAAGCATCGCCGAGATACATACTAACTGTGTAACCTTCGTTATCTGGTTTGATCGAATCAATACCGGAACCAAAATTCAAATAATTAGGATATAAAGCATTGTTCTGCTTCAGATACTTAATTAATCTCTGCTTATAAAACTCGGCCCTTGCTTTATACCGATTTGCAACATCAATCATATCCTGCATCGAAGGCGATTCCTGATTCTCGCCAGTCTTGCGTAAAAGTCCTTTATTGTAAAATTGAAATGATAATCCTTGCGGCAATTCCGACATCACGAAATAAATCAAGCAATCCACAATGTAGTCATCAAGCAAAGTTGTCTGAAGCTGAGTATAAGTCGCAGTATCAACCGCAGTTTGCAACTCGTTGTATAATGCGGATCCTAATGCCGGTAAAATATACATATCCTGAGCAGTCTTAATCTCAGGCAGCACCAATTTCTCATCAACGTTTGCATGTAGTCCAGTTCTATCCTTTATGGATTGGACTGATATAAATAATGTATTCTTACTCATCTTCTTGTTACTATATTAGATACCCATTTGTGTCTGCAACTTGGACTATGTTTGTCTGTATCTGGATCTGTGTACCAACCGCCTTTTCTATCCCAAACTGAATAACCTAATCTTGCGCTGATGCTTTCAATCTCTGATCTGGAATACATTTTATCTGCTTCGAGCAAAGCCACACAGAAAGGTCTGCTGGTTTTCTTATCTCGATTGCTGAATCCTGCTTTCCATTCGTAAGAATAACGAATCAAAATCTCCTTAGTCTGAGGCTTTATTTTTACTAAAATATCAGCCAATGGCTCTGTTAAAATATGCTCTGTGATTATGTTTTCATCAATACCCTCTCCGATCACATACTCATTTACCAAAACATACCCATTTTCAACTAATGATTTGATAACTAAATTAATAGTATCAACATTCTGATCCAACGTTGTAGCCAAAACCTCAGCAGTAATCCGCTTATCCTTTGACATCAAATCTAAAACATTGGCTTGTAACTGGCTGACCTCGGCAAACATTTGATACTCTAAATCATCATTAAACCTCTCCTTTTGCTTCCAAATATTAAACCCTTGCTTTGCTTCGCCGAACTCAAAAAATGCGCTGAAATCGTCTGAAAATTGCTCTGCCTGAACAACCGCAACAGTATCTGGTGCTGGTTCATATTTGCTCATGTCAATTCCTGCTTTCTCCAGTAACCATTCTTTAGGTGCGATTTCTTTAAGTAAGTTTTCTGTGAACTCAAAACCAATCGGCTCAGTCGGGATGATACTTAATTCAGGTTCTGCAATACCTCTGTATTTAGCCAACATATTGAATACACCTTCGAGGTGCATCTGCTTACTATTAACGTAAGTATTTTTAAAAATCTCATAACCATCACGCATTTCAGAACGTGATCCCAGCTTACCAGCTTCAGCAATACCAAAAATGGAAGGAGTTGTGATCTGATGACCGCTGAAAATATTAGTTTGAATCAAGGAATCTACTCTGCCGAAATCCTCTTTAGTAATATCGGAAGTTCCGAGATCATCAACAATAGGCTTTCTTGCGCTATCATTTACAAAAGCTAAAATGAATTTTTTACCATCGGATCCTGAGAATCTATTTGTGAATCTCTTTTCAATATTACGCTTCTCCTCATCTGAAGGCTCTCCGTTTGGTAACGTGATTAGCTTACTTGCAGAAAAGCCAGTCTGAGCATTACCCAGAACGTGCTTTGAAATCTCAATATCTGATTCAATGTAATTTAAGGCCCCGAAGTAACCAGGCAAAGAATAAAAACCCATATTCGGTCTGTATTCCTTCACATAAAGTATCTGCTTTCCGTATGGATTAGCCGGATTAAACGCTGGGTAAACTTGCGCTTTTTCATTCCGATCATTCCATTCCTCTTTATACCAAAACTGAGTATTGTCTTTATTAGTCCTGATCTTTGTGTAATCACAATGCCAGATTTCAGCTAATTTACCGGTAGCACTCCAAATTAACTCCAAATAATAACCTCCGAATAACTCCGCATCCAAAGAAACCTTTCTTGTCAGATCATTAAGGCTTTCCATCCGATTGACTTTCTCAATGAAATTCTCTGCTGCCTCGCTACCTTTCCAACCATTTGCAGAAATATAATGCACTTTGCTTTTTACAATCGCATTATGCTTTGCTGATTTATTGAAAAGATCAACTAAATAATTCGGGTAATCGTTACGATCTCCGTACTGGATGTATCCTTCGCCTTTCTTCTCTTTAAATTCTGGTTGCCTTGCCTCTGCAAATGTCACTACTCTAAGATCCATTATTGTCTGATTTTGTAAGTATCTATTGTGTTGTATTCTGTAAACTCAAAAGGCGTTCCGACTAATTCCATGATCCCTGATTCCAACGCATTTAATCCAGCTGGATTAGTGTTGCTTGTGCTTGTTTGCTCATAAACAACATAATCATATTGACCATTCAATGCAGTAGAAAAATTAGTATTAGTCACAAACAAAAACTCATTATAACGATCCTTGTAAACGCTTAGATCCGTATTGTTTAACCTCACAAATTTAATCTCTGTATTTGCACTACGATTCGTAAACACAAATAAATAGTTTGGATTTGTCAATAACTGCTTTTCGGTTAAAGTTAAAATTACGCTTTGTGTTTGTCCCTTTGTAAGCCTTATCATATACCTAAATAGCAAAGTGTTGTAAAAATTACAAAATAAAAAAACCGCTGACCAAATGATCAGCGGCTAACCTAAACACTACTATGAAAAACTAAACTAAGATCCCGGAGTTTCTAAAGCAGATGCGACAGTACCAAGTACGCTTGGCGCTAAAGCTGGTTCTGATCCAGTAAAAGTTAAAGTGAATCCACTTCTATCTCCTTGTGCAGTTCCAGTTGAAGCTGCATTTGCAGTCATATCAATTCCTCTTGTTTTACCTAAGTACCAGAAAATTCCGTTACTATCTTTTGCAACTGCAACCAAAGAATTTTGTGCTAATAAAAGCAACTCGTTTCTTGTATTTGTTTGTAGCTTATTCAAAATGATTTGTAGTTCCTGCCCGTAGAAAACAGTTCCGTTAGCAACGGATGCAGTCATCGTTTGGTTGAACATTGAAGTATCTTTTACTAAAGCATACTTCCAAAAACGCTTTCCAGCAGCCTTAGTCAATGCAGTTATTACACCACTCGCCTCAGTTGTTGTAGTTACGTTTGCGGCTTCTGTAAAATATACTTCGACAATGCCTCCAAGACTATCTCTGCAATCTAAGCTATACCCTTGTGTTAATGCACACGCCATATCTTTTTTATTTAATATTTAAAAAAATAGGGGGTTTTCACCCCCATTGTTATGATAAAATGAACTTTACAACTTCATCAGGGAAAGCAATGTTTACTCCCATTTTGAACTCAGATACAAAACGAACCTGATCTGCTTCTTTTGCATAGAAGATTTCAAACTTATCTTCCTCGTTTAGCAAGTCAGTTCCTAAGAAAAGGTTGCTAATACGCATTGCATAGATTTTGTTAGTTCCGTTTAATCCTTGCAAAGCAACAACCTTAATTGGAGTTCCTGGCAATACAAATTCAGAATCAGCCTTTACATCAATAGCGTAATGGAACTGATTAGCATTTTTCAATGCGATTGTATAAGTTCTGAAAACATCCTGACCGCAGAAGATAGTCATATCATCGGCAGCTACTACCTGAGCAGGAATTGCTTTGTAAACACCATCAAAAATGCTGATCACGTTAGCCGCAGTAATTGAAGCTAAAGGCGCACCAGAAATATAAGTTGAAGCATTTGCAGCAACAACACCTGAAGCAGCACCTATCAACTTAACAAGTCCATCGAATTTGTTAAGGTTTACGTTTACTGAATCAGTATCTCCCTGCCATAAAGCAGTCTCCAACTGTGCAGCGATAGTTTTTGCTTTCTTATCAGCAAATTCCTGCTCAAATGGAATTGAATCATACATCGAACCAGTAGGCAAAGCCTTCTGAAGATACTTAGACTCTAAGTCTTTTGGACAAAGTGCCTCGTTTACTTTGATTTTACCAACAGTCACAGTTCTTTGAGTGAAAGTTGTTGAACCTGAAGCAGTAAATCCGCAGCTACCACCAGCTTGGAATATTGCATCAGTATCCATAATGTTGATTGTTTCTGCGCTTTTCACGCCAATCATTACGTTTCCTGCGCTTTTGATCAAAGCAGCAGTTTTTGCACCTAATACGGAATCAGTTACCAATAAGGCTTCGTTTTGCTCGGTATAAGCGGCTAAGGTTGATACGTCAAATGCCATCGTTTTTTAATTTTTATTGTTTAAAATTGCTTGTCTATATTTATCTATTCTTTGTTCTTTAATGCTTTTCGTGTTTACAAATTCTGTAAAGCTACTTGGCTTTTTGATTGGATCTTCAGTCGGAGTGCTTGAAATTGCTTCGATCAATTCAGCTACTTGCTGGAATCCTTGCTTTACCTTGTTTTCAAGTTCAGCAATCTTTGCATCATTTGCCTCAACTAATTCAGCGATTTTTGCATTGAATTCTTCAGCCATTTCTTCTTCCTTCTTCTTGTCATAACCAGCCTCTACATCAACCTCAGGACTTGCCTCAACAACTTTAGTTTCGATTTCGGTAATCATACCGTTTTCATCTAAAGTAATTTCAGTACCATCCATTAATTCATGATCTCCAACTGGTGCCGGTTCGCCTTCCAAGGTAACCAAACCGCCAATTTCTAAAGCTGAAATCTCAACCTTAGTTCCGTCCATCAAAGAATATTCTGCCATTTCCACCTTAGTTTCTTCAACCATTGGTGCAACTTCAGCTTCAACTTCAATAGGCGTAGTGTTGTCATCAAACAAAGCCTTAATCTTCAAAATTGCTTCTTGTGCGTTCATACTTTTCTTTTATATAGTTAAAAATTCAATCTTTATCACTTAACTTGTGATAATATTTTCCTGATCGCATCCATTAATGATGCAACCTGATTTACTTCCTTTGGTTTATATTGGAATAATCCCTCAACACTAAATCCCATGATCTCGCCGCTTTTTACTTTGGCCCATGCTTCCTCATTTTCTACAATCATCGAACCGAACCAGCTTCCTTCCGGTGCATCCTCAAATCCTTTCATCGGCATTATGCCCCTGGATGAATCTGATATAAAACTTTCAAATAAGGTAACGCCCTCAAATTGTTGTTTCGAATCGTGCATTAAATTCACGTTGCTTTGGAAACCTTTTTTAAAAAATTTCTGTACGATCTTAATAATAGTCTCCGCAGAAAAAGCCACATAATAATCGCCATAAGTATTATCAGATCTAAAAATAGGCGTATCAGCCAACATAATAGCACCAGATATGATGCGGCGATCTTCATTCGTGACTTCAAATTTTTGAGTTTTATTAAATGCGTTCCAATTCCTTTGTATAGCCGGGCGATCTACTAATGCGATAAAATCAACTTGTGAATCATCCTCAATGCTATCCGTAATGTCAAGCATGTAAATTGGTATATCTGTATTCATGTTCATAAATAGCTTTTAATTAAAAATTTATCATTTATTCAAATCTTGCTCTGTTTTCAATCTCTTGCATCCTGCTTTGAGTATTTGTAATGTCGGTTTCAACAACGTAGGCTCTGACTATTGTATCGCCTGATGCACGAACCTGACCGCCTGAATCTCCGCCACCTAAATCAGGAGTTCCCATTTGGTCAATCGTAGGCATTGAAACACCGCCACCCATCGAACCACCGCCACCAGCAGGAGAAGGAATATTAACAAATCCCGGCTCAGATGATCCTCCAGGAACTGCCGGAGTTTTTACTGCTAAAATAGATTTCACATTTTTCATACCAGCTACAACTGCTGCCGCCGCTGCTGCTATACCTAAAGGTACACCGACAACTGGTATTTTTGCTAATGATGCAAATGCCGCAGTTGCTGACATAAATGTGTCTATTGTTGTTGCCGCAATCGCAGCTGCTTTCCCAGCTACTGTATGCTCTCCGATAGCCTTTGCTACGTTCTTTAAAGTAGAACTAATTTTCTGCGCATTTTCCGATCTTGAGGCTGCTTCTTTTTTACTGAGTTCAATTCTTCCCTCTGATAATTCCTTTTCTGTTTTAGAGTAAGCAGCACTATCAATTTTACCTTCAGCGTATAATTTTTTATTTAATGCTAAAGCATCATCTACGCCTTTTTTTCTTGCCGAAAAAGATAGGTTTTCATTATTTGTAATATCCTTAAATCTCTCAAACTCTTTATCATTTGCCTCCTTTAAAAACTTGGCATCAATCGCCGCAACCTCAATACCATATTTATCTCTTAATGCCGCAACCAATAACCCTTTTTGTTGCTCACTATATTCTGCATTGCTAAGAATTTTTTTAGTTTCCTCCAGCAGTTTTTCATCTAAAGCGGCAATTTCTTTGTCCTTGCCCTCTTTGAATTTTGCAATCCTTGCCTCCGATAATGTAGCTTGTAAATCCTCCTCAAATTTCTGATCCTTCTTTGCTTTATCCTCTTTTACTTTGTCATCAATCGCATTAATTTCTAACTGATAAGCTGCCTCACTTGCTTTTTTTAATTCATTCTTAGTTTTTATATCAATCTTTAAAGCATTGATTTCAGCTATCCGAGCATTGTTGTTTATTTCAGCTTGTTTCTTAGCCTTGTCTGATTCGGAAGTAACTTCAGCTAAAGCCTTTTGATTCTGCAAATCAAGCAGCATTTTATCGGCAGTCTTTTTATCCTCAATGGCTTGTTTGTTCGCTTCATCACGTTTTTTCTTTGCCTCCTCTGCGGCTTTTTTATCCTCCTCTGCGCTTTTCTTATTGTACTCCGCAGTTAATACTAATTGCTGAACTTTTAGATCTCTGAATTTTTTCTGTTCTTCATCCGTTAAAGTTCCCTTAACCTTACTGGCATTTCTTAGATCATTAAGTTCATTTTCATTTCTCTTTTTACTTAATTCATAAATCTCCTTTTCAGAACCGCCTTGCGCTTTTAAAACTTTAATTCTGTTTTCAATATCCTCATTTGCACGTTTGTTGGCAGCCGATAATTTATCTAAGTTTCTTTCCGCCTCGCTTGTTACACCAATGAAATCAGTAAATTGCGTGACCAAATTACCTACTCCTTTCGCCAAATCTCCAAGCGGACTGTTCATAATCCACTTACTGATCTTATCAAAGTTCTGAACTACCAAACCCAGCGCAACAACTAAAGCACCGATACCAGTCGCTATAATCGCACCCTTTAAGATATTGAATCCAACGCTTGTCTGAACAGTTGCAATCCCGAAGGCTTTTTGAATAGTTACCGCAGTCTGAGTTGCCGCATTATTTAAAGTCTGGAAAGTAGTTGTTGATTTTATAACTGCGCCTAATTGCTTAAAGGAATCCACAGATTCTCCAACCGCTTGTAATCCCTGAGATAAAGCCATCGCCGCATTGACTTTCAATAAAGCCTTTTCGACATCCTTATTCTCATTTCCAAACAAAGCCATAGCACCCTGCAAAGCACTAAATCCTCCAGCAACCCCAGCCAATGAAGATGCAACCGCTTTGAATTTAGCATCAGGATTGAACGCATCTGTCAAAGCCTTAGCATCGCCGATCCTATCCTTTAATTCAGCGGCACGTTTCGCAGCATTAATCGCCTCTCTTGAAGTATCTCCAAACTTATCAGCCATCAAAGCTACGTTTGCAGTCGCTTCCCGAAGCTGGGTTCTTAATCCCTTGACTGTTTGATCGGTTGCCTCAAAAGCATTATCTAATTTCTTTACCTCCTGCGTTGCTTGTGCTGCATCGGTTGTTACTTTTATACCTATTATTTCCTCTGCCATCAGTTCGTATTGATTACTTTTAATAAATTAACAGTTGTTGTTTGGTAGTCCATCGGATTATATCCATCTACCTTGTTTAGTCTGAATAGTACTCCATTAATCCAAATGTATTTACTGAAATCTAAATTGTAAATATCATTCGTAGATAGGTAAACTTTACAAGTTAGCAGCTTAGATTCCATATCAGTAACCTCCAACAAGTAAGGCAAGTGATAGGTATTAAATAGGTTATTTGTCGGGTACGTTGTAGCCGGGAACTGCAATTCCTTTGGAACTCCGAAATTAATATCAATAGTCGGCGTGACCGGATCATTCAAATGCCCTGCATATCCATAAGAAGTAATTGTTGCTAATGTACCTCCTCCATCTTCTTGAATTTTCCATTGTGTTACTCCCGTAATCTTCTTAGCCATCAATATCCGTACTACGCTATCCATCGGATCCTCCTGAGTATTGTTATTAGATAGCTTATATATGTCAGTATGATATTTATCTTGCCCAGAATGTAATTTTAATACCGAAGGCGCAAAAATTATCTGAGTTGATAAGGTTTCTTTTACGAAATCAAACTCCGAATCATACAAATTATCGCCATAGCTTTGCCCGTATTTTTTTATATAATTATCATTGTAATAGTCAGTATCTGGCGTGTATTTGTAAGCATAGTACCTCGCATTTAATTGCGACATCGGTTTAATAGACATTGGCGCACCAGTATCAATCTTTTGTGACCAGTCCAGACTATTAGTTACCGCTGATCCGTAAAAATTAATGTAAGGCGAAATATTTATCTGCTTCTCGTTAATATTGTCCTGATAAACGTACATATTAAACATCTTGCAGATCGATAAAAAGAAATCTTTCTGGAATATTCCCTTTGGCAAATTCTCGTTAATTGATATCACACCATTATAAGCTACATCAACTATCTGGGATGTGATCTGAGCAAGGTTTATACTTGCGTTTGATATTGTTACGATATAAGTGTTTGCAGTAACTGGAACGCTTATTTCAATCCTAACTGTATTTGTATTGGCTATATTCCCGGTAATATCAAAAGCAAAAGTGAAAGGATTATTTGCCGAAAACGTATTTTGCGTGAAAGCCTGAACTGCAACCCCAGCGATATATAAAGTCGCAGTAATTGATGAAGCCGAATCCGTTTGATAAACCCCAGTTACCGAAGCAATAGTTCTAACTGTTTTTGTACTACCAGTATAAGTGAAAATACTTTTACCAGCGTTCTCAGTCACATCCAATAAAACAGTAGTATCGAATCCAACATTTGCACTTCGAGCAGTCGGCGTATTGCTATTTAACAATACTTGCGAGATTGTTTTTGTTCCTAAAATAAAACGATCGTTTGTTCCTCTAATCCCCTGGCTATTGTTTGGGATAATTAAAGTCTTGAAAAAATCAGTATCAAAAAATGCACAATTTAAAGTATAAGTTGTACCCTCAAAAATCTTTTCAATGTACTCCTTAACGTACAACGCTGGGCGGAAAGTTGAAACGTGAAAATCATCTTTATTCGTTGAAACATCCCCATAATCAATCAGCGGATAAAAGTAACCCGAACCATTAACTGTATCCCAACTATTTTGAATACTCGTTACGTTCCAAGTATGATTGTACTCGCTGAAATCCAAGTCCTCTAAACGCCTATTTCCTAACTCAGTAATAAATCCGCCCAACTCCCCAAACACCGCGCATTGGTATTCTGTGATTCCTTTGTTAGTGACCATTTCAAGAATCCTGATCACGCCCTTAAAAATCTGAATCTTATCAATGTAAACCTCGCATTTAGCCGCTTGACTTGCAGTAAAATTCGTGTTTACGTTTGGCAAATCCATGTTATGTTCCTGAGACATCCCGATCTCAAAAGCAAAACCAAAAATCTGATTATTTCTGGCAGTCGCTGGTATCGAAATAGTCCTACTGAAGGAAGTATTCTTGCTGCCGAAATCCTTCACATCATCTACCGAATAGGTAAAATCCGTTCCGATATCCTTCAGTAAATCAATTAATTCATTCTCAACGTAGATTTCAGTTCTTATCATCTGAATTGGCTATTTAAGTATTTACCGATCTCAACTTCTAAATCAAAATTGAATAAGCGATCTGATACTTTGTATTTGTATTGGTAATTCGTGTTCCTAATCGTGACCGGGAAGAAAGCACCCTGCACTTCCATGTAAACAATCGGAGAAGCTACCAACTGCGCCAACCAGGCATAATCCTGATCCAGTAAATAATCGCTTGTCAGCATGTAGTAATCCGTATGCTGAATAGCAAAGTTAAACGTAGTCTCGTTGTACTTGTTGTAAGCATCAATATTAGTCATCTGACCGCCTGATAACTTGTAAGGATTTCTCCGATACGAACTGCGCTGGAATTCTGACCTCCGTTTATTTACTAATCGGAAAGCCATCGTATCATAACCGCCAAGCCTATTCAGGAAATGCAAATTGTACTGTCGGTATTTTGGATTGCAAACATGCTTAAATTTTAGCGTTCTGGTAACTGCCGCACCCAGCGTGATATAAATGTTATAACCGTAAGTATTTTGTGTTATAACTTCAGAACCAATAAAAGCATTAATCGCCGCAGCTTGAAAATTAAACAAATTGAATTGCCCGGTCATTGTAATATTTCCGCTTACCGCAGTTCCGAATGTTCCATCCTCGTTAGTCGGTTGCACCCATAACTTATATGCCCCGGAAGTGATCTTTAAAAACGTGATAAAAAACTGATCCCCATATTCAATAGGAATCTCTAAATTATCCCGATCTGATAGCCAGTCATCTGTATAGTTTTCAATCAGTAAATTATCATAGTAATTCGATAACACCAAAGGTATGTCCCCATTCTCAGTAAAAATATCTCCGAACAAAGGCGCATAGTAATTATAAGCAGAGAAATTACCTGAAGCCAAATTTGGAATAACTGCACCGCTGACCTCCTCGCCGATCTGCACCTGGTAATCTACTTTTATCTTATCATTGGATGCCATTAAAACAGTAGTTCCCGAAGGCTCAAAATAATTCGTAACGTATGATCTCACAACTGGAGAAGCATTGAACACTCCATAGCTACCATCTGCTGAAGGCGAAGGGAATATCTTATTGCGGCTAACTTGTGAACCATTGATATAAATATCATAAACGAATTTAAAATTTGTAGTTCCTACGTTATTGGAGGAAGCCACAAACCATAAATCTTCGTGCATACTCGGAAAGGTAGCCGGTTGGCTATTTATTGTTATTGCCATTTTCTATTTTATTACCAATTTGCCTAATTTGAAGCTGAACATCGCCACCAAAAGCAGTTGCCATCGTTGCGAAAAACTCCTTATTAAATACTGTCTTAACCGCATTATCAAAATATGATGTTGTCCTTAGTCCATCCCTTTTAATCGCCGATGCAGTAGCGTAAGCAATAGCCTTTAAGGATGTAGCTTTATCTACTATCTTACTTAGCTTTTTACTTTTGCGCTGGGTTGTACTTAAATTCTTTTTTTGTGTTTCTGATGTTGTTTTCGCCTTGCCTAATTTGTACCATTGCAAAATAGAATTAGCCATTTTTTGATTCGGATAAGGCGTTTTGTAAGCATAAGGAGAATCGGATGAAACTCTTTTCGGTCTTGCATTTTCTCCTCCAACACCTCGCACTCCCTTATTCACAAACTTATAATAAACTGATGCAGGATTTTCTACATCATAACCGAGCAACATTTCATAATCATTGCCAAACTTTCTAACCTTCGGAACTGCTAAATCTCCAATCTTCCCGGAAGCAATCGAACCGCTTTTACTTAAATTCTTTTGAACTTCATCATTAAACTGCTTTCCATAAAACATTAACATTTGCTCGGCAACTGGGTATTCAGTCGGATCAACAACATCAAATTGCTCTCCGATTGCTCTTAAAAATCCATCCCTTAATGCTTTCGCTTGTGCTTTGGCTTCACTCATGTATATAAATAGCCAAACCCGATTTTAATATCTCATAAAAAAAGCGACTACCTTAGCCGCTTAGTTTGTTCCAGATCATGTGCATTTTTAGATTTCAAATAAGCCATTACGTTTAAGGCTTCAATCGTTTTCATTTCAAATGCTTCCGAATTTCTGATATTTTCGTGATCGGCAATAAGTTTGACTGTATAATGCCATCCGTAGATTCGCATAAAAGCAACACCGCCGAATCCGCTTGATCCTCGGTCATCCCCGCTTTCATCATTTCCGCTTTCATATAATCCCGCGAAACCTCTATCCAATTTCTGTAGACTTGATAAAAAAAAACCAGCGAGTGATAAACGCTTATGAAATTTGCCTCTTGCATGTCCTGCGAATACTCCTCATGTTTACTCGCATCATATTTATCATCCTTCCATTTACCCAGCCAATTCTTTTTCTGAGGTATAACCATTGAAGCTGCGATCTTATGCAGATTGCCAACTGTATCTTTGCTAAATACTTTGCTTTCAATGTACCGGGCAAAGGGCATGTTTTTGATATCGTAATTAATCCGATACTGTCTGCCATTTGTTTTAATATAATTTACTGGCTTACCTTCAATCGGATCATCCAGAAAGGTTAAATCTTTTCTCAACTCCTTTAGATCCTGAATCCCTAAGCTATCAATCTGATGCTCGGTCAATCCAGTTACAATAGTCAATAGTTTGACTTCTTTGTCTAACTCAGTCCAATCCTTATCTGGATTAGTTAGTATTGGCATAATCTGCTGATACTGCCAAAGTGTTAATTCGTTCCATTTCATAGTTTAAGCAAAGGCATAACGCCCTGATCCTCGTTTAATATTAAAATTTTGATACGCTAAAGCTAAAGCAACAACACAGTCATCATGGAATCCTGAAGGCGCAGAGTATCGAACTCCGTTTGCAGTAAATTGATATTCGAAAATATCCAATTCATCCACAATTACGCCTTCCGGGAAACCTATTTTTCTTTGCTGGATTGCTTGTGATAATCCTTCCATTAATTGCTGCTTTGATTGACTGGTAAATTTTAAACCTTCAATATTTATACCTTCTCGCATTAAGTCCTCTAAGATAGGATCGCCAACGCCGGTACTATCTACCAAAATCGGTGCCGGAGGTAAACGCCTTATATTTTCCTTAGTGTTATGCCAGTCCATTTGAAAGCGATCAAAGTAAGCTACATTCCCAGCCGCATCCAGTCCGATAATAACAGTAAAATCGACCGACTTTGCTAAGTCAATTCCATAACTTACTATTTGTTGCGCTGATATTGGCTTAATGCAATTCCTAATAAATGCACTACCGAAAGGATTTGCACTATTCTCGGAAGGATTTGCTAAATATTCCTGCTCAAATACAACCTCTGGAAGTTGCAGTTTTGCATCCTCAATCTCTCTGATGTTGATATAAGGATTATCATAGGTTGTAAACTTAAAGCTGCGCCAATCCGTTTCTCCGCCCTTCATAAACATTGAGTAAAAAAAGTTCTTACCTCTGGGAGTTGATAGGAAAACCGCCCGGCCCTGATAATCTGTCAATGTCGGTCTGATAGAATTCTGCCATCCGCTTTCCAAATCAGGAATAAATGCAGATTCATCAACAATCACTAAATGAAATTTTCGCCCTCTTAAATTATCTAACCTCTCGCCAGTATAAAACTCAATAGATCCGCCATTCGGGCAATAGATTTTTAGATCAGAAATATTATTCTTGAAAGGTAAAGCCGAAGTAAGCCTCTCAAAAAAAACCTTAGCTAATTTATAAGTCGGCGTAATATAAGCAACCTGGCCTCCTTTGATCGCTTCCTTAATTCCAATAATCTGAGACAACTCAGACTTGCCAAACCTCCTTCCACACATTACAACAATGAATCGAGCATCACACTCTAAAATTTGTTGTTGGTTAATATGTGGCTTTGGAAGTTCTAACCTCATAAAATAGTTTTACCCTCTATAAATACTACCTCAATTCTCGAATCCTGCTGAATATCCATCTGCTCTTTAGGCTTTCCGTAAACTCTCGTTAATAACGTATCCATACTGTAAAGACTGCCATTTTTCAGGCTTTTATTCATTGCATTGGCAATAGTCTTTTCTAAAATGGTAGCATCTGGATGATCATAAACTCCTTTCAGTTCCTCAATAGTCATCGACATCATTACCTGAATAGTATCGTTAATCTCGCCCAGTCTATAACCCTGCTCTTTTAACAAAGTCACATACTTCCGATCCTTGCCTTTAGGGTTTCCAGACTGTCCTTTTTTCCAAGGCGTTAAATTTTGTAAATTCGCCATGATTAATAAATAGTATAAAGTTTACTCCAGCTTGTCGGATGAGTTAAATCCCTGACTTTGGAATAACCTTTAAGTTCAAAAAATAAATCCCACTCCGCTTGTGTCTTAATATTTATATGCCCCCAGGCGATATCGTTATCTGTTTTCTCTGATGTCGAACTGAAAAAAACATATTTAGGCTGAATCTTAGCAAATAAAGAATCAAGTTCCTTATCTGTCATGTGTTCGGCAGTTTCCATGAAAAAAAGCAAGTCCGTTGTAATCGGTTTTTTGAGTATCTCAATATGAGGTACATAATATTTCATGTAATCCCTATGCGCTTTGAAAAACTCAAACGCTTTTATATCATATCCTGCCTGATGAAAAGCATCTGAATAAACTCCAGTCCCAGCACCATAATCTAAGACTGTTTTAATTTCTAAATCCTTAATTAGTTCAACGCTTAATCGTGCCAACTCTTTAAAATTAGGATTATGCATCCCGATTCCGTTTTGTATTTCAGTTGCTAAAAATTCTTGATCTGTCATCATATTAGTGTCTCTTTAGGTAAAAATTGTGTGCAATTTGTATGCCCTTCTGCTTGGCTCATTCTGTAATCTCTGCCAAGTCCCTGAGCAACTGCCATAAAACTTGATTGGTTACCGCTTACATATTTCGCACCGGCTAATAATCTCGCAAGTTCTAAATAGTCTCTGATCTCATACCTTTCAATCATAAACTGATAAGGCTCATACTGATTTTCAAAACCAACGAAATAAACATTGTCAGAATTATCCTTTAAAAAATTAATCTCAGCAACCCAATCCGTATAGTTATTGCGATAGCGTTCTGTAATATTTATGAAGCTATCATTTGATATTATCGGCTCAACTTTTAACCAGCCTTGTTTCCAACTATCATCAACAATACCAAAACTCTGCAAATGCAACTGAACTAAATGAGTTAAATGCAGATGATCATTGTTTCTAAATTTATCTAAGTCATAAATCGTACCAGATAATTCCCTGCCTTTTTTGACTTCATGGATATAGTCCTGAGATTGTAGCAATGGCAGAATCGTATTGTACAAATCATCCGGTAAATTTACATTGAAAATGCCTCCGCCTAATGCCTTAATCGTAGGCATAGCATAGATCACATCCCCAGTTGCGCCGCTATGATAAAAGTTATTCATTTGTCTATTTCTGATAATTTCCTTTTCGCCCAGGCAATTCCTTCATCCCCTCCCCAAGCTAACCACATTAAAGCGCCGCAATCTACTTTCGGATCGCCCTTGCTATTTTCTCTGTGCCTTTCAAAACTTGACATTCTGGCAATCGTTTCCCGGCTTATGTTTTCGCCTTTAGCAATCTGATTCGCCCTTGTCCAGCCGACCAAAGTTCCGCATCCCCGATCATTTTCTTTTTTGATGTTCAACGCCCTTCGTGCATTTGCTTTCGCCGCCTCTGGATAGTCATTATAACTATCAACCATAGAAACCCTAATTGCCGCCCAAACTGATTGCGCTTTTTCCTCGGTTTCGAATATACAAGCACCGGATCCGATCCGATACTTTCCGTTATTACATTTTATTACTGGCATATAATTTATGATAAATAGCAAACCTTCGCTTATTTACTTCGTGCAGATTGAAATGCAGATTGCAATAATCATACAAATCATTGCCATATTGAATCCTCGCATCCTGATCAAAAGTCAATAACCGAATCCATTTGTACCAATCTTTTTGAGAATTTACATAGCATACCGGCAAATCTTTATAGGGATGTACATTGCTTACAATCGCTGGATTCTTTTTTGATGCGGTTTCCAAAACTTTTAGATTTGATTTCATTGCGCAGAACTTTGAATCTACCAAAGGAATCAGACTAATATCAGAATCGCAGTAAGCTGCCATGTACTCGGTAACCTGATTGTAGTTGTAAATAGTCGGGTTAAGTTTCAATCCGTTGGTAAACGCTGATATCATTCCATCCCATATATGTTTTTCGCCATCGTTGTATCCAGCAATCACAGTCCTAATCGGAAAGTTAATCCGCTTCATTGGATTACGCAATATATCTAAATCCTTGCCATGCGTTCCCGATCCCGACCAAAACAACCTAACCAGATCCGAAGGCTTTTTATCTAATAAGAATTGTTCCTCTCCGAATGGGATTGCATTAGGCAAAATCTCAACATTTGGATTCAGCTTCATTATTTCTTCAGCTAATCGTTCATGGGTGCAAGTACACAGATCCGCAATCCTAATCCAGTTTATAATTTGCTCAGGAACTTGATTAATCAGGTAGCTTTGGTAAAGTATGTGCGCAGGATCTAAATGCCAATAGTCATCATTATCAACTACCAACTTAAAGCCATGCTTCGATCTCCAAGCATCCATCTGATCTGGCGTAATATTTGAAAGCATCCGATTCATAACCACAATATCGAAATTGCCCTCAAAGGTTTCATCACTTAGCGTATCGGTCATTAGGCAGTAATCTTTCTGCATATTAACAATCGGCATTATAATCCGATGATAACCTACTCCGCTGGTTTTACTTGTGATTGCCAGTATTCTCATTGCTTTTCAAACCATTTGTATAACCTCATGATCATATCATACTTGCAATTCCCGCACCAAACAGAAAGCACAAAGTTAGGATCCATATACAATCTGTAAATATGCTCATACATTTGAAGTACCGGCAGATCTAAATTCCTGATATATCCGTTCTTTGCAGATTCATAATTACCTTCATTGGCAATCAGCCAATCCCGATGTTCTTGTTTTATTTCCATAAACTCCAGATAAATTTAGTTACAATCGGCGCACAGAACCCAGCAATGAAAATAGTACTGGTAATTTCTTGAATCAATTCAGGCGCAAAGTAATGTAATGGCGAAAGCCAGGCAGCCAGACAACTTCCGCAATTAAAAGGCTTGAAGTTGATTTTCCATCTAACATGAAGATTATGGATCTCCGTAAAAAATAGCGATGCACAGATTGCAGTTATAATTGATAAAATCATTTTTTTAATTCTGTAATAACTAATTGCTTTAGTTCTTCAAAATCAATATTGTTTATTGGTTTTTCATAAAAAGCATTAAATACAGCCTCGCCAGATTTTATCGGATAAACTAATATATGATAGTCTGGCATTTTAGCATTAAGATCTTTAAGTATTCTATAAAATTCATCAGGATTATGTAAACAAATCCCCACACAAAAAATCGGTTTTACTTCCATTGTTTTTTGATTTAAGTTTTATTTTTTGATATTCTTTTTAATCTCGGCTTTAGTCTTATTGATTGATCTAACAATCGACATATAAGGGATCCCGGTCTTGCGGCTTAACTCTTTCGCATTCTTTTTAAAATCTAAGGCGTATAATTTGAACAGTTCCCGATTGTACCAATGAAGGTTCTGCAAATGTAATTCTATTTTTTGATATGATTCCTCTGGATCCGATTCCACGCTTTCAACTTCCTGATCATTTTCCAGTAATTCCGTATAGTTTCGATAATTCTTAAAAAAATTGCTACGATCACTTTTAATCATGTTTAGCATAATTCGAACCATGTAATACTTTAGTTCGTTCCGCTGATACAAGCCAATCAACTTCTCCTCCTCCATTTCGCAGAGGATTAGAAACACTTCGGATTTCAAGTCCGCTTGTAGTTCTACTGGCTGCATCTTTTCAAATGCCTCATTGACTGACTTTGATTCCCAAAACTCAGTTATGATCTTATTCCTAAGCATTTATTTTTTTCACTGCATTTTCACTGATTCATCAAAGTTAGGCATTATTGTCGGACTTTCGCAAATGCCTCATTTAAACAATCTTATCAGATCCTGAATGTCCTCCATTGTTTTGGCGTTGGTTGTAATCCATTCATCAAAAAATTGAATTTCAAGGATATTATTTCCGTAGAAATTAATACTAAACTTTTCATCGGTGTAAGTGTAGTCATTAAATACTCCATCTTCTGGATAAGATGTATCTACAAATCCCATCTCAATTAATGCCTCTGGTGTAATTGGTGTTTTCATAGTTTCCTAATTTTTGTGTAATCATTATTAAACTCGCAATCATTTAAAGTATCAATCCTTTGTTTGATGCAGCGGATGAATAAGGCCCGGCGGTTGTCGGGGATTTTTGCAAGGGTAAAAATCTGTCCGATTTCTAATTTTTCAACTAAATCCCATGCTTTTACTAAATCTTTGTCTAAAATCAACTCCATTTTTTATCATTTTTAGGGTTAAACCTTACTACTTTTCGCAAAAGGTAGTAGGGTTGAAATTTTAAAAAGTGCCTTTAAACCTATCTAAAGCCAAAAGGTAGTAGGGTAGTAGGTAGTAAGGTGTAGTTTTATACTTACAAATAATTACATACACTATATACATTATCTGTTTCATATATTATATAGAATATAGTTACTACCTTACTACCTTACTACTTTTTAGCCTTTACGCATATTTAAACCACGATAGTAGGGTTGACGCGAAAAAAATCAACCTTACTACCTTACTACCTTAAAAAACATCATCCTGGTAGCTATTATTTACTGTTTGATTGGTATTTACTGTGGCCACTTCCCAAACATAAACCGGAATATTATTTATTTTTTTCATTCTCCTTTGGAAACCTAAAGATTTCATTCGTAGTCCAATCATTACTGGAGACAATGTTACCTGAGATCTAACTTTAATATAACTCAGTATCTCAGTTGATGAAAAGAACTCACTATTTTGTGGACTTGTTGGTAGTTCAAACCATTTTAAAATCATGTCTTCTTCTTGCGATACCGCTTTAAATTCTCCGGTACTATCATTAAGAAGCTGGATTTCCTCGCTTGTTAAATTGTGGTTATATCCAGAATTATACAAATGATACATTTCCATAAATAGGGCAGTCTTATCAATAGAATTATAAAGCGCATGATCAATACTCAGAACTCTTACTGGCAAAATCCTTCTGTTACCCGTAGGATCGCTTAATAAGCCTTCAATGTTAGTTGTACCGCAAAGCATAGCTAATCGGTTTAAATCAACGGAAACTACGCCGTATGGCTCTCTGATTGAAAATGTCTGGCTTGATGTCAATCGGTTTAGCATCTTGGCCTCAGCTTTAGATTTTCCGCCCATTTCATCATCCATAATGATTAGTTTCTTGGTCATTAGAATATCGCTATCCTTACCCTGATCTAACTTGTCCTCTGCATAGTAGGCTTTCAGCTGATCTGGCAGTAAACGCCTAAACCATTCTGTTTTACCGGTGTTTTGACCTCCGACTAATACCAGCACCAAAGGAGAGTGTTTTCCGTTTATGGAAGCCATTAAAGAGGTAAGCCATTTTTTTATAAACAGATCATGATTCTCAGTATCGGTTTGGATTGACTTTATCAATTTGTCAATACTTCCGGATCCTTTAATTTTCATGTTCTTTAATAGGAAATCATGAAACGGATTGTAGTCGGTTGTAAACTCTGAGAATATCACGCTTTTTACAAGTTCCTTTGTCGCCTTTGGAATAAAGGTTTTGCAGTTAAGGAATACAGAATTTATGTCAATGTCATTCAGCGGAACTGAATCAATCTCAATATTTCGGGAAATTGTATTCCGTTTCATATTGTAATTTTTACCGATAAAATTCTTCAGCTGGTTTACAATATTATTTTCATCAATCGCCTGGACTTCGATATTTTCCTTTTTAGCAAGGTTGTAAATAAAATCAATCGGAACTGTTGGATCCTTTTTGGTTCTTAGTAAATGAGTATATTTTTCATCCGCTTTCCTCTGGTTGTACTCTGGGTTTAATTGACTAAGCGAATGAAAATAATCTCGACCATTTTCGCCAAACTTACCAGCGAGTGCAAATCCAATATTTACCCAGTCGCCATAATCATTAGTTACATCAATCTTTTTAGATACAATATTCTTGATTATATCGGAAAACTCTGAATCAACAAAAACATAGCTTTTGTTTTTATCCTTACTTTTTGGATAAGCCTTAACGGATACAATTTGCGCTTCCTTGTTAATGTATAAATCCGGATCGTAGCTTACAAATCTGGCCCGACTTATATCCTTGCATTTTTCATCAACCTCAATGATATTGTACTTTTCGTATAGGTACTTGCTGAGATAGTTAAAACTTTCTAAATGCAGTTTTGGATTAATCTTTGCAATGGCACAAAGTCCAGCACCGCCGCAAGAAACAAAAACCGCGTAGAAATTATTGTCACAACAAATCTGCTCTCTGACATGATTTAGATCTGTAAGTCCATCAATATCTATGGCAATGTAACCAGAGTGTTGAGTCAATGAATCTGCATTTCTTTCTTTAAATAGTCCAGAAATAGTTACATAAGGCAGTGATTTTTTATTAATATCGGTTTTGTTATTACGATAATTTAAAACCTGATCCTGCCAAAATCCTTCTTTGACCTTCTCTAAAAAGTCTGAAAATGTAAGGCTCATTCCTTTTTTGGTATGGCTTACATTGTTGAAATAAGAAATAGTTGGATCTGTCATACTGTTTTGATATGAGAGTCAATAGCTTGTTTTAATTTTGGCTTAATCCCTGGGGCCTGAGATAACCAAATTAAATACCTAACCTCCTCATCGCTTGTCATTGAAGATAGTTCTCGGTCTTTGTATTTGCCGAAATAAAGAGTGATTGGTTTGCCTTGTGGTAAATGCTTCAAGTAGTTTCCGCATCCATTGCAGTAAGCCGACAAGTGCGGCCCAGCTTGGCGTTCAGTAAAATCATTTACTAATCCGCATTTTTGACATATTATGTCCATAAAAATAAAAAGCCTGATAATATAAGGGGTATTATTCAGGCATCTAAGTATGAATATCAACTATAAAAGTCCCTTAACTCTTTCACAGTTCGTTTAATTCTAATTGCAATTTACAAATTATTTATATATTCCTCAAACTTTCTTTTCGCCTGATCAAAGCCTTCCGCAAAGCAAACCGACCAGCCTAAAGTTCTCAGATACTGGTGCATTTCCGCTTGTTCCTGCACATGCTTTTGGCTTGATAGACTGCCATCCTTTAAGAAAGTGCCAGAGTCCAGGCGTTTCATTTCTATCATCAATCCGCAGTAATTGCCAACCTTGTGATAAATCTGAATATCGGGCCATGCCCTCCAAGGATCAATGATCAGTTTAATGTTTTGCATCTGTGGCGATAGTTTCCCGGCTGACTGAATATCTGAACGGAAACGAACATCGGGATGTTGCAGCTTTAGCCATTTACAAAACGCTAACTGGGCCGACCACTCATGCTGAATCTTTGGCTTGTACGCTTTGTGGGATTTGTATTGGGATAAAGGATCGGTGTAGTCTATTTTCTTTTGTCCTGAGTTTGCCATTCTTTTTGCATTTGTTTTACTCGTTCTTCAATCTCTGCCCTTTGCTCTGGGTACTTTTTCCAAAAAAATCTTTCACGTTCTAAGCGATAAGCGCGTAGCGAATCAGGTTCTCGGTAAGGCTTTGAATTTGCTTTATAGCTTTGTACCTTACCAAGTTCCTGCGCATCGCCTTGGCCATTGGTTTTAATCAGTTTTTTTGCCATAGTAATGTATCAAAGCATCACAAATATCATCAATACTATACTTCATTAATGATCTTCTTCTAAAGAAGTCCAATAATATTTTTTGGTGTTTGTGGTTAAACATGGCTTTCGATCTCCCTATATTCCGCATCAAAAGTTTTATAAAACCTTCGCATATTGGCAATTGTTTTAAGAGAATAAATCACAGTTGTATGATGCCGATTAAACATTTTACCTATTTTTTTTAAAGGTAATTCTGCCTTGTATCTAATCAAATCCTGAGCAACTTGTCTGGCAGTTCTAAACTCACTCCTGCGGCACTCATTGCGTAATTGCTCAATAGTAATATTGTAATGCTCAGATACAACAAGCATAATTCTGTGCGCCAATGCCTCGTTTTCAGATAGCCTTATTTCTTTTTTAGATTGTTTATTTTCCTTAGCGCTTTTAATAGCACCTTGTAAATGTATGTAAGATAGTCCTGGCGCGATATAAAAATTTATCATGATTTAGGTTTTAAACCCGGTAGTTAGCCGGGTATTGGTTAAAATGGAAGATCATCATCTTTTGCGTTTGATTTCTGCGCTGGTGCAGCTTTACCGGCATCAGGCAGTTTTGCATTACCGAAATACACCTTATCATCGGCCGCATCCTTTTTTGAGTTGAGCTGAAAGGAAAGGATATTTCCATACTGATCTGGTTCATCATTCATCCAGACTGCGATGTTTGCGTAAACTTTTCCGTTTTTTTCGGACTTATTAAATGCGGAGTGTCCTGCTTTAAAAGCATCTCCGAGATCGGTCAAGCATATTGACCCATGCATTGGTTTGTTTGCCATTAGATTGAGTTTAAGATTGAGTTTAAATATTCAGTTGATTGTTGTATTTTCTTTTCGGCTTGTTCAATATCAGCGAACAAATTTGCACGTTCTAAACGAATACGTTTGAATTGATACTTGCCCGGATATTCGGGATGGTAAGATACAAAATCAAACCACTCGCGCCCAGTAATAATCATGTACCCAATGATTTGCCAGTAACATTCTTTATAATCGGCTTTCAGATCAGTTGTAAGCGAGTGAACCAAATGCGCAGTAATTGTATAGGGGCATTTGATTTCAATGCCGCCATCGTCATCTACCAAGCCATCAGGCGAACCTCCGAAGTTCTCGCCATACGGAATATATCCCGATTGGATTACCTTGGTCTGAAAAACCTCCTCATAAATACCAATAGCGATTGGTTCGTGCATCACTCCCCAATCGGTGTACTTTGAACTGAAATCATCTTTGGCTGGTTTGCCAGTTAGCTTCTCAGCGATGCACTCCATTACATAGGTAATTGCGCCATCTGATAGTTTTCCAGCCTCTTTGTCGGCTTTAGCTTTTGGCTCAGTCATTAGTCTGTGCAGTTGACTACATGAGAACCGGCCCATGCGCGATTGTATCCACTCTGGAGTGCGCTGGTTTTCGTTTTGTTGTCCGGTAATTATCATTGTTGCGCTGCTTTAATATCATCCATAGGTACTTCCTTGGAGTACATTCCATTAAACTCAACATCAGATCCGCCATCGGTAAATAATTTACCAAGTTTTGAAGCTGCATTTTTTAGGGCCAGACTTTCGGCAGCTGGTGCATTTTTCTGGATTGCGTCTTGAATGATGTTCTCAATCTCTAAAGGTTTTGATCCCTTCGCTAATTGAATCGGCCAAGCACCCACGCCATCCAAATTGCGCTGCCTTCCGGTAATCGGATTGAATATGGAAAGTGTCCCATAAACTAATACTGAGTTTGCCATAATCGAAACGGATTTAATCGACCAATCATAATCTTGGAAGATCGTTACCAAGTTGTTTTTTACCCTTTCAATCGGTTGGTACTTCAATCCTTTGTGTTCGCGCATCCAGGATGATGGAGGATTAGAATTTAGCAAGGTGTTTAAACTATCCATCTTTACGGATAGTCCCAAATCTTTGACTATTGCTGGTAGATTTGGCTTTTTGTTTTCTGTACTCATAAAATAAAAATGCCTTATACCGGGTTTGGACTGGAAGATCCGCCCCCGAAATAAGGCTCTTAAAATGTTTTAAATACCGCTTCCAGTCGGTGTATCTAAATTAGAAAATTATTATGATATTAACAAATAAAACCTCACAAAAATCTCCATCACGAAAAACATAACTAATAAAATCATGACAAACATAATCGCCCAGAAGGTACGATTTTGGTTTGGTTCTGGATCTTCGTGAAAATGCATCATGACACAATATTTAATGATACAAAATCCTTCCTTGACTTTTCTCGCAATTCCTCTGCTATTTTAGATTCAGCAAATTCGTGAGTCAATATCTGACGTCCTAACTTTTGCTCTGCATATTCATGCATATCAGAAAACTTACCTAACATAAACCCAGTATATGCAGATATGATTGCGGCTTCTCTTTTAGTTATCATCTTAATATCTCCTTTGCTAATCTCAACGCCGATTCCTGCCCTTCGATGTGAGCAACTCCGCCCGGCTTGACTTTATTAATGCCTTTTGTTTTGTTTACCTGGGCGTGAATGTACGCTGCCCATCGGTTAAATAATTCGGAATCCATTGTGAACTCTTTGTGTTGTGGCATCCCGTTCTGCCACTCTATGCGATAGCCATCTGGCATGACTGATGTTTTAACTGATAAGATTTTCATGGCTTTTCGAATAAGTTGTTAATGCTTGTAATGTCATAATTAGGTAGGTTGCAAAAGTTGCTCAATGCAATTACGCTCCCATATTTCAAATCAATGAATGAGTAGCTACTGCTGAGTTCCTGATAAATATTCTTAATAGAACTCGGGTACAAATCAGACTGTTTTTCTAAGGTTGCCTTATGCTCTGGCTTTAGGCGTTCAAATAGATTATTCATGCTCTTCAAATAAATTTAAAAAATCTTGAAATTTGTAAATGTTATAATGAGATTCCATTGATATAACAGTACCATACTTTAAATCAGTAATATAATGATTTTGTTGCAGTTCCAGCTTTATAGCTTCAACTAAATTAGGAAACTCATCTGCCTTATCATCTAAACTTGAGATGTGTTCCGGCTTTAATCTTTCAAATAATGTTTTCATTTTTTTTTGGTTTAGATTATTCAAATTCCGCATCTCTGCGGCTTTCATATTTATCATGCTCGTGATTGCTTTCAATTTCAACTGTGCCTTCGCCTTTACATTGATCGCAAATCTCTGTGTAAATATTGCAAGGCCATAGGCAGTCCTGGCATATACGATTAAAAACTTCAGCATCGCAACATTTGGAAAATTCGATGTGGCCCGATCCGTTGCAATAATCGCAGTCATCAATTCGGATATTCTCGTTTCGAGCAAATTGCGACTCTCGCAATCTTTCGTAGTAATCGTCTAAATTCATTTCAATTTCTCAGTTAAATAGTCACATAATCCAGCTAATCCTATCAGGACTGCCGACATACAAATAAAAAAGATTATAATTTCCATATTGCAAGTTTTAATCCGGAACATCCCGGTACTGCCAAATCCCCGCTTGACTGATCAAGCGAGGCGGCGGACTCCGCAGACTTGCGGAACTGGGGAATGTTTATTAAACACTAAAAGCCATATAAGTATTTGAGATAAAGTCACTAACTTTTTTTACAGATTGGGTAATAGATATAAAGTCAAAATCATTACTCTCTATAAGATGATCATGAAGTGAAAAATTATAGATAGTATAATCTTCAGTTAAAAATTTAGGCTCTATATGAATATTCGGTGCGTTTTTATCAACTTCGATAATTGTACCAATTTTCAATAAATAAGCTAATTTGATTGATTGAGTAGTCATGATTTGCAAGTTTTGAGCAACCCTTCATTGAATTGCTGATCAAATATAAATATAAAAATCATACTTGCAAATAATATTTAATAATATTTATAATTATTTAATTTTTAAGTAACAATTATTATTTATAGATTTGTGAAAAGCAATTAATTATGACAAAAGAAACTAAGAAAATTTACACGATTAACGTGAAACCATCCATTATGGATCAGGCTAAGATTAAGGCCGAAAAAGAAAAGCGATCATTATCTGCTCACGTTGAATTACTTCTTGAACGTGATCTGCATACTATAATCAAAGGATTATGAAAACACCACAAGAAAAAGCAGAAGAATTAGTTAAAAAAATGTATGGTAACATATTTGATGGCGGTCGGTTTGAAGATGCAGAAGAAAGTTGGTATAAAGCTAAACAATGTACATTAATAGCAGTTGATGAAAAATATGCAGGTATAATCAATGTAATTGTAGACTTAAAAGGTCGTGGATGTATTGATGATAAAACTTTTCTGAAAGCATTAGATGATATGAATACTGAATGGGAACAAGTTAAACAAGAATTATGCAAATAATAGTCATCTGCCTAATAATGGCTTGTCTGATTGCAGTTGAAATGTATATTTTGGCTGAGGAGGAGATGTGACCTTACCAATGCACAACTTTATATTTTAGTAACCAACATCCTTAACTCTTTGACTATTTTTGCAAGTTGAGCTTCCAGGCGGAGTTTTTCTTGCATTAATAGCTGGATGCGGTCTAATGCGGGTTTACTCATTTATTAAGCCATATCCTTTGAGGCTATTCTTTTATAAGTATAACCTTTAGATGTTTTACCTTTGCCGGTAATACATCTGTTTATGTTTGTCGGAGAATTATTTAAGTTTCTTGCAGCATCATAAACACCTTCATAAATACCATACAAAACTCCGTTTTTATAGGCTGCTATATAACCTTTAAAACCTTTTGAATTTACACCAAATTTACCTTTTGAAGGATTATTTTTGAGCATCCTATTGCTACGAAATTCCCGTAAAGAATCAGTAGCAATATATTGTTTCATATATTGGCTAATTTTATCTTTATGTTCCTGAGATAATTTTTTACCAATTCGATATTCCCTTATTTTATTCTTTTGTTCCTCTGTTAAAATTCTTTTCTTTGCTGCAATGCTTAATCTTTCACGATGTTGTTTTGTAAATATCAAATTAATCATACCATCACCGCCATTTGTCATATTTATTAAACTTCCATTTTTTAAATCTTGTCTGCCATAAAGTTCAATAAATTCCTTTTCCTTTTCTTTTGCAAAATCAGGACTTACATCATCAAAAATAATTTCTACTCTATAATCCGTTTTTGAAACAATCTTTTTCCACCAATCACTACGCCTTGATTTTTCATATGCTCTTACATAATCATTTCTTTTATTACAAGCAATGCCTATATAAAAAGGTTCATTTTTATCTAATCGAATATGTCTGTAAACGTATGCCATCTTATTAAATATACAAAAATTATAAGATTTTTCCCTTTAATATTCTGAAGTTCTTAACGGAATAATTGCCATCTGTTTTAGTTTGTATGTGCGCAAAACCATGCGAATAATTGTTACTTACTGGGTTGTAATCAGGAGATAATTCACTTAAACAACCGGTACTCCAACAAGTGATTAATTCTCCAGACAATGTAGTTTCAGAATGTTCACTTATGCGATGTGTATGTCCTACGATTGCACTTTGCTTAACTTTTAAAAACAACCCTCTCGCTGCGTTTACTGGCGCACCAAATCCCCTAAAGAATAAATGTCCATGATGGATGCTTAACTTTCCGGCCCTTATAATAGTCTTATCATCAATTAGATTAATAGAAACCTTTGAGAGTTCTAATCTTGCATCCAGCGAATAATACGGATCATCAAATATCTCAGGCGCTTTAGCCATTAAGAAATGCTCATACCTTACATCGTGATTGCCTTTGTTAAAATAGATTATTGCTTTTGGAAAGGATGCTCTAAGAATCCTTAAAAACTCTTTAGTAGTATCAAACTCATGCTTGACCGATCTCTTGCGAGGATCCTTTTCAAAGCGACTGCATCCGTAGAAATCAATCAGATCCCCGTTGATCAGGATCGTGTTTATGTTCTCTTTTTTGCCATAATCCAACGCCGCAGTAATGGCATCAATGGAATGATAAGGGATGTGTAGATCAGAGATCAGTAAAATGTTATTACACGCTACCGGGAGAGTAAAAGGTACTCTATCTTTTTCCTCGCTTTCTGGTAACTTATAAGGATTGCTATTGAATGTTTTCGGCTGATATAAACTTTTGTTTGCGTAATTACTAATCTTCCCTTTTATTGCTCGAATACTACTGCGAACTCCTTCGACATCTTTAAAAACCAAAGGATTTTCCTTGTAGATTTTTTTAGCCAAGGTCAGATCCCCATGATCTGGAAATCTTTCCAAATATGGCCTAACTATCTCTTGTTTTTGCATAGTAATAGATTAGTAAAAGTCCAAAAAACACAAGAATTATTCCTGCGCTTGTCATTACAACTTTTCAATTATCTTCGTAGGTTCAAAGAAATTTTTAACCAGATATGCAAATCCCCCGGCAACGGATGCCATCGCTATCTGATGCCAATTAAAGGTTAAGATTCCAGCTTCCAAAGATTGCTGAAGTATCAAAACCGCTGGAGTTAGGATTGCCATTATAAGACCTCGCACTAAATCCCTAACTTGTAACGTGCCTTGTTTTGAGATGATTTTTTTTGCCATAATTTTATTTATTACCAACGTGCCTCAGTTCCCCGGCAATCGTAATGAACAAAGGAAGGATAAATACCTATTCCGCCCTGCATCATTTTGCCTGATTTGATTAGCTTTTTTATGATTGCTGCTAATTGTTTTGGAGTATATTTTGAAGTTACTAAATCCGCTGCTTTTGCCAACTTGTGCTGACTTTTTGGACTGCCTCCAATAGACGCATTATAAGCCTCTGTACGATACGCAGAATTCAAAGTGATAGGAATACCTATAAAGTCCCTAAGTGCTTGTAGCTGGTCAGCTAATAGCTTCACGTTTGATTCTAACGCTTCGGGTACTTTACTCCCATCCTTGCATTTAAACTCGCGGATGTGAAAATTGGTTGTCAGTTGTCCTGCGCTCACTTTTTTTTATTCAAGAAATGCTCAACCATTCCAATCACGAAATCAATGATCTTGCGTTCCAATTTTGGGAACACTACGCGCAAAACCCAAGATAAAACACCGGGAACTGCTTTCTTAATTTCAGGCATCAGGTTTACCTTAACCTCCGCCTCGATAAATTCTATTTCTTCCGCTTTCATTTGATTTTGTTTGTTGCTTTAATGTAATACCTAATGGCAAAAATTCCACTAATTATGGCGACCAAAGATGCCAACAATGTTACAATCGGTTGTATATCGGCAATGCTTAACATCGCACCAGTTACACTTACTACGGTCGCCAAATCAGCGTTGTTATTTGTCATCTTTAACTTGAGGTTTTAATTGTTTGTCTAATTCGTTCAAAATAGCATTAACCTGAATATACGGAGATGCTGATTTCTCAATAACTGAGTAAATTGCTAACCATTCGTTCATTGGTAATTCTACTTTTAAAATTTGTACTGGTGTTTCTTCTTTTTCGGTTTTCATAGGGTTGTTTTTATTACAAATATAGTTAATTATTGGGTTGTGTTTGTGTATCTGGTTCTATCGGCTCAGATTCTTCAGCCAATTCCTCAACTACAATCGGCTCAGGCTTTACATAATCTCTTATGATAGCAAGGTTTAGTTTTTTAGCAATCCAATCCCAAGCGAAAGTATCTGAATCCCATTGCTGATAATCATCGCCTTCAAGTGTTAATTTACCACTTGCTAACTGCTCGGTTTCATTTGAAATAGTGTAGTAAAATTCAGCGGATGTTCCAAATTTTACATCTGTTCCAAAAGCATGTAATATATGCCCTTGTTTGTTTTGTCCTGAATCCCATGTTGAGATAGGTTGAATTTGTTTCATGTTATAAGATTTTAGTTATTGCAACTCTTGAAGAATAATTTATGCCCCCTACTGTGATAAGTGATACAATAGTTAATGTTGTACTTGCTTTTATATTCAATGCTACTACGTCCTGACCTTCTCCAAATGCTGCACCTGGAGTTGTTGCAATAGTGCCTAAAGAAACAGATCGATTATTATCGTCTGTATAGTTGAAAGTAGCACGAGCTTGTCCAGTTGCATTATTATTTGTCATTGTAATTGTAATTTGTAATAACTCATCTGATGCCCCTGCAGTATATGATGCTAATGTCACATTATTAGCAGTTTGATTTGTTAATGTATTGTTATAAAAAACATTTACAGATAATGCTCTTAATGCGCCACTAAAAACACTCGTACCGGCCGCACTTATACTCAACCGATTAACACTATTTGTTGCTAAATCCAATGTATTAGCCGCTGACAAATACATTCCGTTTGTTGGAATAGATGAACCGCTTGGAATAAAGGCTGATCCAGTAACAGTTGAACTAAACGAAGCACTTAACCCAGCTAAAGCAGTAGCTAAAGTAATTAATCCCGTAGATCGTGTAATCTGGAAAGGCGTATCAATCAATGCGCCTAAATCGGAATATCTTCTAATAAAGAAATTAGCACCAGCATTGGATCCTGATTCTGTTCCGCTGACCTCTAAGTTTATTCTATTGGAATTATCTGATCTAAATGAGATACTTTTCGCTACCGAAACATTAGCATCTAAGTTTGCGATCAGCGCAGTAGCACCGCCATCTAAATGTAGCTTGGTTGTCGGATTTGCAATACCGATACCAAATTCTCCAGTTTGCAAAATAGAAACTAACTCAGAACTATTCGGCTCACTAAAAATTCTGAATCTATGATCAGATTGAACATTACCAACCGACCAGCGATTTGTTCCAGCACTTCCGAACCCTAAAAATGCGTTATTTGTTAAAGTTCCGTTTACTCTGGATATAATCCCAGATCCGAAAACATCAAGCGGAGTTGTTGGCGCATTTGTGCCGATTCCTAATCTATTATTTGTATCATCATAAAACAAGTTTGCATTGTCCTGAGTTAATGCACCCGAAGCACCAATGAAAGGCAGCGATCCCAAAGTTAATGCGGTTGTAATAGTCAAGGTCGCAACCGAACCGACTAAATCAATCGTACCATCAAATCCATTTGAATCATTAAACACCAAAGAAGATACAATGTTCGGAGACAATTCAACATAGGCAGTACTATTCCAGCGATATAATATGTTTGTATCTAAAGCGATGTAAATAGTATCAGCAGCACCTACTAAAGGGAAAGCTGCAAGACTGGCATATTCCTCAACAGTACCAGTAAATAGAGAAGCCATCTGCGATAGGGTAATCTTCTTACTTATCCCAGTTGTTGGATCCCCGATAATTGTCAAGTCCGATAATGAAGGCGTTAGTTCGGTAGCTAACTGATTTATTTTTTTCGATTCCATTAATAAGTATAATTTGAAGGTACTTGACATCTATCATTTAAGAAAGGTACTGTAAGCGTAGTATCTAACTTTACACCAGCCAATAAATCGGGATCGCTTTCAGTAAAAAAACTAAGCGGCATACTGGTTGAAGGACTCCATGTTACGATTGAATAATCCTCTGGGTATCTCAACTGCGCAACTATATCTCCGGCAACTTGTGTCATATCTGATAAAACTTCCGTTTCGTTGGTTTCTTCCATCAGCATCCGATCCATAAAGTAAAGGCTAAACGAATAAGCGATATCCTTTGCGCCAACATTAGCACCAGTCAGCGTAAAGAACATAG
>Ga0247723_1000327_pt1 | contig 32456 bp, 32 predicted proteins | sample MSEWelMarce5H_FC_FD_189079 | JGI IMG/M metagenome (GOLD analysis project Ga0247723, IMG submission 189079) | Subsurface sediment microbial communities from gas well in West Virginia, United States - MSEEL Well Study Marcellus 5H_FC | ecosystem: Environmental > Terrestrial > Deep subsurface >... | reverse complement strand
TTAGATCTGAAAGTGTATGTTGAATGCGTACCTTTGTTGATCCTGATGTAGCAGCGCATGTCCAACCACCAGTTTGTACTGCTGTAGCAGATGATGCTCCAGCAACAGAAACAGCAGTTACCTGTGCGCTATACTTTGTGGTATCAGCAGTTGGAGTAACTCCAGCCAATTGATTACCAGCAGCATCCTTGACTACAAAGTCATATGTGCCTGTACGTGTTCCACCAGCCTGTGCAATGTCTTCACCAGAAACTACAATAGATGCAGCCTGTCCAGTAAATGTAATTGACTTAGTTGTTAATACTGTTCCATTAAATGAAACTGTAATTGTTGTTGCTACTGGCTTGTTTGCATTAGCAGTACCCTGCTTTACGTGGAGAACTCCACCAACACCAGTCTTAGCAGCAAATGAAACTTGAGTGCTTGGAGCACCGTCCCATGCAACAATTGCTCCACCTGTAGCAGATGCCTGTAAAACACCATTTGTTGAAAGAGTGGCATCGTATGCGTCTTTTGCAAGTACGTTTACATATCCAGTTCCATCATTAACAACTGTTGTTGAACCAGCAACGTCTGTGCTAGAAGCAAGAGTTCCTGCTGTTGCTGTATCTTGAACACGTCCAAAACTATTTGCTACAGAAAGAATATCTGTCTTTGCAACAGTTCCAGCATAAATTGTCTTGATATCAATTGTAGAAGTGGCTGAGCCAACCTTCTTCTTTTGAGTTACTGTAACTGTGCCTGAGCCGTTAACAGTTAATTTAACATTTGTTGGCAATACAACTGCTGTTGAAGTTGTAGCGGTAAATGTAAATGTCTTACCTAGATTGGTAAGTGTTACCCCTGTAGGGTTTGATCCTGCTGCTGTGTAATCAGTAAATGTTGCAGGACCAGAAATCTCTAGTGAGAGATTGTCTGCTGCTGTAGCAGCCAAAGACTCGCTAGTTGTTAAAGCAATAACTGCATTAACTCCAGCCTCTGCCTTTGTTGTATCTGCTAATACTGTTACTCCACGAGCACCTGCAGCCAACGAATCGGATAGTACATATCCGTTAGTTACTGACGCTTGAGCCTGTGGAACTGCAACAAAGAATGTGCTTGCTACTGCTGCAGCCGTAACAAGTGCGATCTTTTTAAATGAATTCATCTTTCTCCTTGTTTAGTTTATATTATGTTTAATCTATCAAGAAAATCTCTGACATCTTCAGGCATTTCCTTGTTATCCAATTCTACCATAGCCCTCTGCTTCTCTGCAAGTCGTGTAGAGGAGGACCAGGTATGAATATCAATCTCAAGATTAGTATCCTTTGGTGTATGAGAGATGGCACCAAAGACAGCACCACAAACGGCATCTGCTAAATCTTTAGATTTTTTTCTAGGGTGATCAACACGATTACCCTTCATTATTTTTAATTCTGACATTTCTTCTAACAGTAATGGAATCATAGGAATTGCAACACGCTCTTCATAAATCATCATTGCAAGATCTTCATAATGTTTTTTAGCAACAGAAACGGTGTCAGTTCTTATTCCTACTGCCTTTAATTCATTTTGAATATCAAACGATTGCCAACGGTCAAAAGACACAATGCCAATATTAAAACCTTGTCTACGTAGATTAATAATCCATTGCTTTACCTCAGATAGGTTTACTGGACCTTCTGATTTTGGTTCCCACCATGCAACTGCATCTACTATTACGATTGGGGCTACTTGTTCATAATCTTTAATTACTTGAATATTTACCCATTTATCTACGTGGGCAATTGCTACCGCACACTTATCGTGTTTTTGTGCAAGGTCAGCGTGTATGTAATAAACTTTATCTGGATCTGGTTTAAAGTTTTCTGAGAATCTTCTAAAACTATCAACAGGGTTTGCTAGTGTCATACACTTTATTAACTTATCTTTTTGTTTAAAAAATGCATCTGATGAATAAGTTGGAGTACATAAAAATCTCATCATTGCATCACCAAGGTCAGTCAGAAATGCAATTTTAAAATCATCAATCTTACGTGTTGGATTTACTTCCCATGTTGGACGTTTAAGCGCTAATACTTTTGGAATTTTATAAGAAAGAATATGGTCTTCTTCCCATGTAATTTCAAATTCATTATCTGGTCCTTCTGGCAAATCTTCATTAATAATAAATTTATGTCTACGTTCTATTGTTTCTTTATCTGCAATAACAGAATCGTATCTTTGAGAAATGTAGTCACCTTGATAGCGAGGGAATGAAAGAAGAACTACTTTGCCAAGATCAGGGAAACGAGAATCTACTGTACCACGAAATGCTTTATAAATATTTTCTGCAGTCTTACCTTGTTCGTTGCCTGTTCCAACTTCAGATGCAAAACCAGAAATTTCATCAAGAACAGCCATGAATAAGTTCAAACCTTCATGCGACTCTCTTTCTGAGTGTCCAGAGTAAACAGTAATTGCTTTATCAAATTCAATTGAATCTGCTTTAGGATTATACTTTCCAGCAAACCATGGTGACTTTTCAATCTTTGTTTTAAAACCTTTAAAGAATACGTTCTTAGCCTGTTGTGCGTTAATAGCAACGTTGATAATATCTATAGCATCTCCAGATGGCTTTCCATAGTACGACGCTGGATCTTTAAGGCATAGAAGTTTATATACTACATATGCACAGGCTACTGTTGATACGAAATCCTTACCGCTACCCTTGCCAAGTTGAAGAATAATTTCATTCTTAGTATACTTTAAAAAATAAGCAGAACCTTCTGCCTCACCCATAATCTCTATCAAATCTTCTTTACGGTAAATCTGACTCATTGCCTCAACAATGTCATATTGAATGCTAGATAATTGTGGCTGTCCTAAATAATCTGGAGACTCAACAAATGTTTTAGCATCAACTGGTTTTTCAACAAAGTGATTTTCTTTAAGAACTTCAAAAAATTCATTGAACATCGTGGACAACTGTAATCACTTCGCCTTCTTTGGCAATTGCTGAAAGTCTTTGCATAATAATGTCACGAACTTCGGGATGTGATGATGCAATATCTCTAAGTATTCCAACAAGAACTTCTTGTCTGCGTTCAATCTCAACCATCTCTTCTGCAAGTTCTTTGTTTTCAAGCAGACCAGCCTTTTGCAACATATCAATTCTTTTAGATTCAATATCCATAACAAGTTTAATTCCTGCTGTTTTTGCACTTAGGTTGCTTGTTAGACTTGACTCATCAATAACTTCATATGCTTTTGTAATAAGTTTTGTATAGTGTGTATCTGCACCAACCAATGCTTCTTTAGCACGAGCACGGATAGCATCATTTGCAGATGCCATTACCTTCCATTCATTAATTAGTTGAACAACACGAGTGCGTGGAATATCAAGTTCTTTAGAAATAACAGTTGGGTCGTTACCTTTTAAATATTCAGTTACGACAGTATTAACTTGGTCTAAGTGATCTACTAAATCTTTTTCAGTTGACATTTTTTTCCTTTGCTATTTTAAGCAAAACTAAGTATCCAATAAGATCATCAATATCGTTGTCTCCAACGTATTCAGTACCTTTCATTAGTCTACTTAACTTATCATCAATTCTAACCCTAAGTTGTTCTGCTGGATCTGCCTTGCTAAAAATTCTAACTGGATCTAAAGCAGAATCTCCGTAAGCAATATTTTTTTCAATAAGCATGTGTGCAATAGAATGACACGTTGCCCAGATGCTAGGACCAGATGGGGCACCGACTGATTTTAAATATAAATCTTGACAACTAAAATCTTTTACATCTTCGTAGACTGGTTGAAGTTTCATCGTTTAGACTTCCTTAGTCCAAATTTTGCAAGGTAGACATAAACAGTTTCCACAGTACATCCACACTCCTTTGCAATTTCTTCTGGAGTTTTTTTATCCATAACATAACGTTTACGCATAAAAATCTCTGATGTATATAGTTTAGCAGCCATAAGGTTATTTGTCAACTCCTACTGCTTTATTCCAGTTATTAATAGCCCAATGACCGATGCCACAAGCGTCAGCAACGTCATTATCGTTAATAGTTTTATTATAGTTAATTTCAATTAGTTTCATTGTCCTTTCTTTTCTAAACTGTCTTTCGTATGCTTTATACCAAGAGTCTGATTTTCCAGGATTTTTTGATCTAAGCAGAAGTTGTTCTTCTTTAGTTAATTTTTTATTACCAAGATAATTCTGCCAAGTAATTGGAGAAACTTTTCCAATAGTTTTAATGCCATACATTGCAGCAGCCCCTAATAGTGCTCCTTGAACTAAAGCAAGGTCAGCAGCAGTTTTTGGACTATTCATAAATACTGTATGCTCAATAACAATGGCATCTGTTTCTATTACAGCATCAAAATATGCCAGTGTTTTTCTTGCTGCATCACCAACTTTTTCATAAATGTCTTTACCTTGAAAATTAATTTTACCAAATTGATTTAACTCTTCATCAACAAAAAGTGCATAAGCAAGACTATTAGTGCTAGCGTCAATAGCACATATTCTTTGCGGCTTACCAGTTTTGTTCATAATCAATAATTCCTTTTAATTGTTTTAACATTTTTTCTACTTCTTTTTTACTTACATTACAGTTAGAGCAAAAACCAGAGTCATTATAAATAGAAAGATCTGTTCCACAACCACCAAGGCAAACTCTTTTTTTGCCTTTTCTTCTTTGTCTGCGAGTTATCTGATAGCGTTCTGCTATCTTTTCTTTTGTAGCATCTTCTCTACATTTTTCTCCGCAATAGATTTGATAACTTACTTTAGGATTAAAGTGATTATCGCATCTTTCACATAGTTTCACTTAACCCCTCCAGGGACTTAAGTTTAATCACTCCAGTTCCTGCATCTGCACACGCCTGTTGAATAGGACATGTTTTACAGATCTTTGAGTTTGAGCGATAATTTTTTGTAGGCAGTGTACGATCTACCCAAGCCTTGCGAACATCACGCATCCATTGAAAAGTATCATCAATCCATTGACGATAGTAGTCATCTACTTCAACTGGAAGAACTAGTAGTTCATGGTTGTTTTTATTTTCATAAATTAAAACACCCTTTTTCTTTCCAAGGATTTTCATATAAATAAGTAATTGAATAAGGTGTCCAAGTTTTGGTTTCATAGAGTTTTTACGATACTCAAAACCTTCATTAAGCATTGTTTTAATTTCACCAACAATGTCTTCACCTTCCCATTCAATCATGGCATCTCCATAGCCAAAGATTGGTGGATCATCATATCTAATTTTAAATTCTGTTGTTGGCTGATTATCATCATCTCTAAATATTTTTGCTACTCCAGCATTCATCATTGCTGATTGAATTCTTCCATGTGAAAGAGTTCCAGCAGTCATATTTGCTGCGCCGTATGCATCTGCATTATCTTCAAACGTTGCGCCATCAAATGCTAGATACCAATATCTTGGGCATTCTCCATGGCTATATGCAATTGTTGAAGGAGCAAAGGTTTTCTTAGTCTGAAACTTTGGTCCACGATTAATAACATATCCAGATTTTATTTTTTCAATCAAGGCATCTGAATCAAGTATATTGTTTTTATTAGAAACACTCTTTATCATAACGCTCTGTAGTAAGTTTTTTGTCATTTTTATCCCTTGTTTATATTTAAGTATACCAGTTAGCGCATTATGTACTTGAGTGCTGATACTAGATCGTTAATTGATTGTGCTGCTGTAAAGTATATATTTTTCTTTGCCCTGTCAGATTTATCAACGTTGGCCATCCAAGTGGCTTTAAATGACATCTTTGCAGCAATAGCCTGTAGTCTGACTATTTCAAGACTGGCAGCCTGCAGGGGAATATCTGGTTTAATAATAATCTTTGCAATCATGGTTAGTGCAACAGTTAATTCTTCATCTTGCATATAGTCTGCAATTTCTGTTAAACCATTAACCATATCAAGTGTTGTTTTTTGTGGTCCTGTATCAGACATTTTTATCCCCCTCTGTTAATTGTTCTAACATGTCCATTTCAATTATAGCAAGTCTTACTTTTGTATTACCTTCTCCAAGAATAACAACTATTGCTGGAGACTTGTCTCTGCCAGCCTGTATGGAATCTGTAACAACTTTGGCCCAAACATCTTTATTAAGAGTAAATGATTTGCTTGCTTCTTTAAAATCAACAACAAAATCTCTCCAAGTTGCATCACCTTTTTGAGTATTGCGACCAGAATTTTTATGTTGCTTTGCGCCAATTCTTTTTGACTCATTCTTTTCACTCATTAATAAAATCCTTTTTCTTTTTCTTTTGTGGAATTAGTCCAACTTTTGAAATATGTTTTTTTGAACACATCCATGTTGCATCTCCCGCCTCAATCCAATATCTTAAAGATGTTACTTCTTCTTGACAAGTTTTACAAGGAAACTTACCAGGATATACAGAAAACTTTTTATCAAGCATTAATTATTTTTGACTTAAGTTGTTCTTGCAACTCTAAGTCTTCCTTAACCCTATTGATAAAGCCATCACGCCCTTGTACCTTTGTGCCATCATCTAGTTGATACCAAGCACCAGTTCTATTGACAAGCCCCATTGATTCTGCAGTATCAACAAGGTCGCCAATTGCATCAAGCCCAATGTCATCACCTCTAAAATAAAAGTCATACTCTCCAGATTGGAAACCTGGTGAAGTTTTAGAGAATTGAAGTTCCCAGCGAATCTTTCTACCAGTCTTTTCTTCAATTAATTTATCTCCAACTTTAATCTTACCTTTGATTGCTTGGTTGTCTGATTCAGAAGAAAATAATTTTATAATGCAAGATGAATAAAACTTAGTAGCCTGTCCACCAGAAGGTTGTTGGCTTGTGTACATTGCATTAATATTATTTCGTGATTGAGAAATAAGAACTAGTAATGTTGGCTTAACTTTATTATTAGCATAGTTTAACATTTTCCAAGCATTACTAAAGTCACGAGACTCCGCACCAATTTGTTTAGTATTTTCAAGAGCCTTCATTTCGTCTGAATCTTTTTCAAAATATATTGCAGGGAGCATTGATGTAATAGAATCTACAACAATTAAATCTACTCCAGCATTCATTAATCCAACACCAACATCAACCATGTCACTGATTGTTCTTGCTTGTGAATAAATTAGTTTGGTTGGATCTACTCCCAGTTGCTTTGCCCAGTCTTCAGAATAAGACATTTCTGAATCAATCCATGCACAGACCTTACCTTCTTTTTGTGCTAATGCAATCATCTGTAAACACATTGATGACTTGGCAGAAGACTTACTTCCCCAAATAAGAACTTGACGACCATAGGGAAGTCCACCACCAAGTGCACGATTAAGTCCAAAACTTGGAGTTGGCTGATACTCAAAAGTAATTCCTTCTCCCGTGCCCAAACGCTTACGCAATCTAGGATCAAGTTGTGCTAATACATCTTCTACGCTAACTGACATATACATCCTCCATTATCACTGTGCCATCCTTTGTTTTTCCAAAACTAAATTTGTAAGAGTTTCCTTCTTGAATATGCATGTATGCTTTTGGAAATGCAGTTGGAAAAACTGTAACAGAGTGTAAATCTCTTGCAGTATCTGCTAAAGTAAGCGATGCCATTTTCTTTCCAGTTTTTGTAATTCTTGATTTAAAAGAAACAACAAACATTTCATCATCTTTATAAGGCAGTTGTTTATAGTTTAAGAATTTTACAAGTGCTTCTGAAGAACCCTTAAGTTCATCAACTGGTATTGCAGACAAGATGCGGTTATCGCTTGCCAATATCAAACAAGTCTTTCCAGTTTCAATCTTTGTTTGTTCTTCGTCAAAGATTCCAATACTGCCAGTCTTATCAAGTATTTCAACTCTTGACCAGCCCTTTCCACGCTTAATAGATTTAACCATTCCCATCAGAATAAATGATCCTTTTTCTTCAAAGTCTTCAATTGACTGAATAAAGGCATGATAGTGAGATGGAACCGTAATGTTAAATTCTGGAAGGTTTAAATATTCATATAGGTTTTCTTTAATTTCATTGTCGTTGCGTGGATTATCAACAAACGTTGCTGCACCAGTTAGTCTTAATGCGCTTAATGCTCTACTATTTACTCCATTACCTTTAGTAAATGTAAACTCTTCAAGTTCTTTGTAAGTACTAAATGGTCTTGCTGCAATATATTTAGATGCAATGTTATCTGAAATAAATTTAATTCCAGTTAATCCAAAACGAATTCCCTTGCCTTCAATTTTAAAATCTAGATCTGAATCATTGATATGTGGAAGTTTAACTGAAATTCCCATGCGTTTTGCTTCAATTAAATATTCTGTGCGACCATCTTTATCCTTCTCATTTTTAAGAAGGGCAAACATAAATTCTAACGGATAGTAGTGTTTGAGCCACGCTGTCCAATACGAGAGAGTACTGTAAGCAACGGCATGCGATTTGTTAAACGAGTAGCCTGCATGTGCTTCAAAATCATGCCACAAATCCAAAGCGGAATTAGGACTAATATACCTAGAGGCACCAGTAACAAACCTATCACGGAATTCATCAAATTCTTTCGCATCTTTTTTCTTTCCAATAATTTTACGAACCTTGTCAGCCTCTGCCATTGTCATTCCACCTAGATGAACGCAAGCCTGCATAACCTGTTCCTGATATAGAATACACCCATATGTGTCGCTAGTAAAATCTTTCATAATCTGATGTATATAAGATACATTTTGTTTACCGTGTTTACGAGCAATATAGTCTTTACCAATTGTATTCATTGCTCCTGGACGTACTAGTGCGTTTGAGGCTGCTAGTTCATTAAAATTCTTTACCCCCATTTTTACTAGGAGGTTTGTGTATGGAGTTGCTTCACACTGAAACACACCCTTAGTATATCCATCAGAAAGCATTTCGTAAATCTTTGAGTCTGCCATATCCAGAGTCAATAAATCAATATCTACATAATGATTTTCTTTAATCATAGATACTGCATCTTGAATAACGCTTAATGTTTTTAATCCAAGAGCATCAATCTTAATTAAACCAATTCTTTCTGCTTCGCTCATATCAATTCCAACAACTGGAATTCTTTCATCTGATCCTGGAGATGAACGAGTTTCTAATGGTGCATATCTAAATATTGGATCTTTACTTGTTACAACACCTGCTGCGTGAATTCCAGTACCACGAATTCTTCCACGTAACTGATCTCCATAGATAACAACCTCTGGATACTTTTCTCTAAACCAAACAGTATTTTTAGATGTGCAAAACTCATCCCAAGTATCAACAAGTTTAAGGACCTTATTAACATCTGTTAAAGGAATATCAAGAACTCTAGAAACGTCTCTTACTACTCCCTTATCTTTAAACTCAAGAAATGTTGCAATAGATGCTACATGTCTATATTGCCTTACAAGATAATCTTTTACGTCATCACGTCGTGTATCTTGAATATCTGTATCAATATCAGGAAAGTCATTACGTTCTGGATTAATAAATCTAAAGAAAAGAAGTCCGTGCTCAAGTGGATCAATATCAGTAATTCCAAGAAGATAACAAACTAGTGAGCCAGCAGAAGATCCACGACCTGGACCAACCATAATGTTTTCTTTCTTTGCCCAAGAAATCATGTTTTGAACTACCAAGAAGTAGGGTGCAAACTTTTTATCTCTAATAATCAATAACTCTTCATCAAGTCTTTGTTCATATTCATCATTGCCAAGCCAATTAGAGTTGAGTCTTTTTTCTTCTAATGCAGCAATTGCTAAGTTTGCCAACTCTTGATCTGGATTTTTATATTGAACAGGAAGAAGATTTAACCCATCCTTGATGTCATAGTCTTCTACTGTGTTTGCTAATTTTAATGTATTCTCATATATATCAGGCCTATCAATACCTTGTGCTTCCATTGCTAACTTAATTTCTTCATATGACAACAAGTGAATATCAAATTTATTAAAAGTAATCTGACGATCTTCTCCATAAAGATAGTCAAGGCGATCCATCATATTTTCTTTTTTCTTAGACTTTTCATATGACGCTTCTTTATTTACTTTTGCATGAGTATTCATAAGCAACTTAAACTCTTGAATCTCTCTTTGAGAAGTATCTGAATGATGACAGTCTGGAGTAACTACAACATCAATTTTAAATTCATCCGCAAGTTCAATAAGATGTTTATTAATTTCTGGTGTGTTGTGTGGCATGACTTCAATATAATAATCACTGCCAAAAGCATCTTTAAACCACTGTATATGTTTTTTTGCAAGAGCAAATTCATTTTCTTCAAGCGCCTTTACGATAACGCTACTTGGACACGCAGAGGTTACAATAATTCCTTCTCTGTATTTTTTAAGAATTTCAAAGTCAAACCTTGGCTTCTTAAAAAATCCGTCTGTCCATGCTATTTCACTAATCTTATTTAAATTTTCTAAACCTACTTGGTTCTTGGCTAGAAGAACTATATGGTTATAGACAAGATCTTGTTGACCCTCTCTTTCAGACTTATCTCTGCGGTCAGAGATGTCTGCACACATATAGCCTTCTAGACCAAGTATTGGCTTAATACCCTTTTCTTTTGCAGCACGATACATTTCTCTGTGACCAGACAATGAACCATGATCTGTAATTGCAAGAGCAGTCATACCCAACTTGCTAGCACGGTCAACGTACTCTTGTGGAGTCGCTACGCCGTCAAATAGGGAGTAGTGAGTATGAACATGTAAGCCTACGTAACTCATTTTACCAATCTGTGTTGGTTGATGAAGTTACAGATGGAGTATCAAACCCCAAATAAAATGCTTCTTGTTCAGCATAAGGAATTTTCTTTAATGCTAACTCAAGAGGATATGGCTTTAGTGATGCCCAGTCAAATGGTTCTTTGTCTGGTGCAGATGGAATTAATGTGTAACTTGTTTCAGTTCCCTGACCGTTACGCTTTAACTTCCATGAAATATTTGAGATGCTTCCTGTTTCAAGAGCATACTCACGAATAGTATTAAATGCAGATTGCTTGCTTACACCCATTGACCAAATAGCCACATATGGCTCTTCAATTCCATCATCTACAAGTACGTTGCAATAAAAACGAAGACGTGCTCTCCAGCCAGCCTTTGGATCTTTGCGATGCATTTCTTCAGCCCAATCGCGGCCTTCAGATTCCATAGTATCTACAGCCTTACGCTTATAGTCTTTTGGATTTGTGTGTTCTTTAACAACCAGTGCTAATCCACGTTCTGGATTATAGTTTGCAGAGTCTTCATCAAGTTCTTCAATGAATCTGATCTTTGCAGATTGTCCATCAGCAAGTTTTAACCATCTTACCTTTGGTGAGTTTTCGTCATACTTTGGCTTATCAACTAGGGCGTTAATGTTCTTGAGTCCCTTTACAATAGTCATATTATTTTTCCTTTTCTGTTTTATCTATCTTAACATACCAATGATAGAATTGTCAAACTGAAATTCCAGTTTTTTAATTGCATCATCATCCATGTCGCCTATGTCTTTATATTTTTTATCTATATAAACAGATGTAACAATAGATCCAAGTTTTTCAATTAACTTATCTCTCATGATTACTCCTGCATCATCGTTATCTGCAATAAGTACAACGTTATTAAAATATTTTTCTAATAACTTTATCTGTGCTGCAGAAACATTTGCCCCTAGCGTAGCAACCGCAGGGAATCCAACTTGGTCTAATCTAATTGCATCAAAAGATGATTCAACAACATAGACAGTGCTTGATGCCTTAATTCTATGAAGATTAAATAATACCTTACCTTTTGGCAATCCAGGTGTATTTTTAAATTCTTTTCCTTCAACAGTTCTAGCCACAAAGCCTATACACATTCCATCTGGTGAGTGTACTGGTATTGTTACTGAATCTTGTTTTTCTGAATACCCAAGGTTAAACTTATTAATAGATTCTTTTGTAATGCTTCTTCCTTCAAAATATCTAACTGCTCTTGGAGACTCTAATGCTTGATTAGTTAATCTTTTAATTAAAAGTTCATCATATTGAACAAATTCTGGTTTTTGAATTAATGCTTTATTAACTGAATCCTCAATACTTGTTTCTTGTTCTTTGCTTTTAATATATCTAATTGCTTCAAAGTATGTTCTGTTAGATGTGTGCATTATAAATTCAATAAGGCTTTTTGTTGTTTGGCATCCAAAACAAAAAAATGTTCCATGATCTTTTGATACTTCTCCAGCAGGAGTTCTATTGTTATTGTGGTATGGACAAAAAACAATATAGTCAGTCCCATACTCTGCTTCAATATCAATTCCAGCACCAGTGAGAACACGACGGACTTGCTCTGCCGTATACATATCTTTAACCATTTTTATCCTCATAGTCTTTATAGCGATAGTATCCTCTATCAAAGTCTACTTGAACTAAAAAATCACCCATAAAACCATTTCTATTTTTTCTAAATACGCACTCAATAATATCACTATTGGTAGCACGACCAAGAGCCATTACCCAGTCAGCATCATATGCAATCTGTCTGGACCAAGCGGTCTGCCCTAAAGTTGGTGGACTAGATAAATCTTTAACATCATCTGGTGTAGCAGAAGAGATAGCCATAATTGGAACCTCTTCACTAATAGACATTAGTTTAAGTTCTCGTGAAAGGTTTTTCATTCGTACCGTTTCATTATCTGACTTTTGGTTTGGCGACATAAGTTGTAAATAGTCAACAACAACAAAGTCTGGCTTATACTGATCAATCTTTCCACGTATAACTGAAGGAGTTACTTCTCCACCACTGTCATTAGATATAATATGAAACTCTGGTTTACCTTGCAATTTATCTGCATGCCATTTTTTAAGCATATCAATCTCTACTTCGCCATTGCTAAGTTTACGATGAGACCAAAGACCTTCACCCATAATTGCAAATACACGATTACGAACTTCTGTTTCAGACATTTCAAGACTTATCACTAGTGGGCTACGACCCTGTTTCCAAGCCTGTACAGCGAAATACAGAGCCAACCAGGACTTTCCAATACCTGGGTATGCAAGGAAGACTCCAAGTTGTCCTGGCATAATTCCAGAAGGTAAGTAGTTATCAAACCCTGGCAATCCAGTTTTAATTCCAACTTGTCCAAGATCTTGCATCTTCTTTACATTTTCAAAATAAGCAACTGCAGAGTCAAGGTCTGTTACTTCAATATCTCTAATTGCAGCAGTATTTTTTTTAAGTTCTGATGTCTTTGTAATTAAATGTTCAAGAGCATTATTGCCATTACCGCTTTGCACTTCACCTGCTGCATTGCGTAAAATATCTTTAAGGCTATCATTTAAATATTCTGATTGTAATTCTTCAAGGTGATGCTTAGTTGCACCAACCCCTTCTACTGGATTAAAGTCTCTAAATTTTTCTACAACTAATGATGTTGGTGGAACCGATTGATTGTTTTCTGAATACTGTCTAATAAAATTCCAGACATCGTTATGAGTTCTTAAAAGATTATCAACATTGGCTTGTAACAATACATGGATTTGTTTATCATTTAATACTGCTGTAATTAACTTTGCTTCTGTATTATTCACTAATCCACTTCCTTGCTAGTTCCCTGCGCTCTGTTCTTTCCTTAATATCTTGCTCTACTTCTAGTTTACCATTAAGAATTTTTTCTGCACTGTATGCAAAATAATTCCAAGTAGGATTTTCTGCTATCTTAAAGTAATAATCTAATAAATCATAACATTGAGAAATCCCGTATGACTCAACAAGAGCATCTGCAGCCCATTGTTCAACATTAAGATTCATATTAGACTTGGCTTCATATCTTTGTAGATGTAACTTATTATATCTACTTAGCAAAGCCATACGGTCTTTGCGTTCAGCCATATTAGTCCTCTAAGAGTGATTCTTTTGCGTCTTTTACCTTTTGAATAACTTGGTTTTCAACAAAGGTATAAACACGATCCATTGCATCACCAGTAGTTTCCCCTTGGCGTACATTGTCAACGACCCCAAGATCAACTCTAAGGGATTGAAAATTTCCTAAATTTAATGTATACCCTAGTGTTGCTGATACCTTTGTGCTGTTATTTTCTTCCATACCCCACCATTTCTGTTATTAAATATTCTCTGCCCACACAGGAATAAACCTGCCATCTTCTGTCTTCGTATATGTAAGTATACCGTCTCCCATTCGCCTTGTCAATTCTTGGCTTGTAGGAGTCATATTATTTGTTATTAATTTGTCTTTTCTTGGTTGTCCTATATGTATAGTAGCCAGTATAGCACGTATATCCCTTACCATGCTTTCTGAGTAGTAAGATCTTATTCTAAATCCACGCTCACCATTTATCTTAGCACCAATTGGTGGTGGTATCATTCCAGTCTTAATTAACTTTGGTATATATTTTCTATGACGATTAACTAATTTAGCAGTCTCTGCAACTGTATATGCACGTTCTCTATTTTTTCTAAAGTCTGCACGTAGACATGTTTCAAGTCTATCCTTTGTAATATTATAAACAGAAACTAGACCCGTAGATCTGGAACTATGATAGAGTCTAACAAGATCACCATTAAGAAACCATATTTTTTTATTGCCTTTAATTACAGTCTCGTTATTGTATGTTTCGCTCTGAATAATTCCTTTGCTAGTAACCATCTTCCCTCTTCACTTTCTGTTGGCGGATGAAAAAACCTTCTTGATCCGCAAACAATACAATAGGTTTCAATATGTTGAACTCCGCTATATTGTCTATCAATAAATAAACGACCACCACACTTTTTGCAATTTATCATTAAATGTTTTTCTAGTTTGGAATACCAATAATGATTAAGTGTACTGCTAAAGATAAATCTCCAGATGCACCAAATCTTACTAGACCCTCAACTCTTGATGTTGTAACATTTTTTAAAATTACTGTTACGTTTTGTCCAGCAGGTGTGTTTCCTATGTTTACTGCAGTTGCAGTTGCAATGGGAGCAAATTTAAAATCGCTAGGAAAATCGTATGAAAATATTTTTTCATTGCCAGCACTGACAGTTGAGTTGTTTGCAACTTCAACATATCCACCAACAACACGAGCATCTGATGTTTTGATGTTTTGTTTTCCAGCAGAGACTGTATCAATTGTTGTGTAGTTATAAGTTGCGGAAGAAACCTGTGTTGAAAGGTCGTTGATCGTGTCTGCCAACTGATAGATGTATGTAACATCTAATGGTTGCCCTCGTTCTGGTAGTGGTACTTTTGCCATGTTATCTCCTTATTTCAATTATACTATAGATACTACGCTTGATTCAAATATTGTTAATGCTGCATTTCTTGTTTTATTAATACCTTCAACTTGAATTGCTACCCTTGCACTAGTGGTTCCTGTCTTTAAAAATGTATATGTATGTGTTGGAGATGTTCCGTGGTATTCATATGCTCCCCCATCAAATTTAACAAAAATATCATACGATGGCCTATTTAGTTCATCTCCCCAAACAGCAATTAAAATACCTCCAGTATAGATTAGTTGTCCATTAACCTGTTGAGTATCTTGTGCTGGAACAACAAAAATTGGAGACCAATGGGATGATCTGTTTTTGTCATCAGATACAACTCTATATCTTATTAAATGTTCGTTATCATCACCAACTGGTGGTAATTGATTTTTAGGAATTCTAACTTTTTTAATACCTTGATCAGCCATTATGATGTCATATCTACTGATAAGCCTATAGCAAATCTAAACTCAATATAATTACTTGTGTTTGATGGTTTTACTACAGTTGTTGCGTCTGTATTTTTAATTACTGAATATCCTGTTAATCCGTAAAGTGGATTAACCGTTGCAACATTTTCTAGTCTTAGTGCATCTAAAGCAACATAATAATTTGGTGATGGGATTCCAATTGGACCACTCTCTTCTGCAAATACACATGCATAAATTTTAACAACTGTAACAGCATTCCAAGTAAAGTTAGCAGACGTATATAAATCTTGAAGTTGCTTTGTTACTACAAAATATCTTTCTGTAGAAAAATCATATGCTCCACCACTACTATCATCTACAACTTCTGCCTCAAACCTTGCAAACTCTGACCCAGCCTCCTCTGTTGCTGCAAACTCAACTAAGATTCTAACAGATTCTGGACTGCTTACAGAGTCTCCATCTTTATTGACTAAAGAAAATGCTAACTTTAATTCATCTATTGGAGAGTTTCTTGTAAAGTCAATAGTTCCGCCAGTTAAGTGTATGTGATTTGATCCTGGCTCAACTACAAAATGATCTTGTGCTGCTCCACTTTCTTCACTAATTGAAAGATCAGAATCATCACCTTGAATCATAATAATATTATTTAAAAACCTACATCTTTCATATCTGTCTGCACGAGATTGTTTATAAAAAATTGTATTATCTGCGTTTGTTTGAAATACTGAATCTGCAACTGCAATAACATTATCATCTTCTGGATCATCTAGTGGAGATGTATATGTTGGAATTTCTGAAACAGATGCTGCTGAGTGGTATTGCCAGTTTTCACCTTGTGTAAAAGAAAAGACTGTCTTGCTATCAAAAGATCCAGCAGATGGATTAGATCCAGCAGAGTATATTCCAACCTCTGTTATTTCATATCTTTCTTCTGTTGGTAGTTCTGCTGTTAATACTATCTTTGATGTTCCGCCTTCATTTACAAAACCTCTAGAAGATATTGGAACTCTAAACATTTCAAGATCAAGACTTTCTTTTGCTGTGTAGTCTGCAAAAGGATCTGCGGTAGCAAGAGGTTTGGCTCCGCACCCAACAGCAATGAATGAAGCATATGCTGGTGCTTGACCTAATAGGTATTTACCTATAATATTTTTACCTGTGTTTGTTATCATTATAATACCGCCTGATATATTGTACCATCTAGGGTAATCTCTACGTCTACTTCTTCGCTGCTTGGCATATTTACCAACTCAATTATAAGATCCCCAGTAGCCTCTTCAAGATATACATGTTCTCCGTTTGGGCCGCTGCCTGTTGTTGGAATTCTTTCATCAAGTTTTATAGAAAAATTGGCAAAATATTTATCCGATGTCTGCTGAAGGCTTAAAATATTATTTGGATTATACTGTTGTTGTAAAGAAGACAAATTTTTAATTGGCTGGTATGAAATAGTTTGACCATTTACAATATCATTTCTAGCGATATTTATTAATTCTTGTCCACCAATGTCTTCAAATATTAAATCAGACATAATGTCTATTGGCATTGTTTCATCATCAAATAACACAGTGTCTATTGATGCTGTTTTTACTGGTTGTGTTTGTGGGGTTTGAGGTGTTTGTGGAGTTACAGGTTGTTGTGGAGTTGGTGGCGTAGGAGCAATAACTCTATCTTCTGCATAGTTGTCATTTATTAAAGATGTTCCTAAATTGTTATTGCTATTGGATGGCTTGTAGTCAATTGCTGCGCTTAATGTATTTGCTAAGTTATTTGTTAATTTATTTAATGTTGACATAGATGTTTTTGGATTTGCCAATGCTTTATCAAGTGCACTTTGTGCAGACCTATATTTATCAATTGGGTTTGATTCTTTTGCAGCATTTGTTCCAGATGGGTTTGTTAATGAACGGAACTCGTCGTATGCTCCCATATTACACCTCACTCAAATAAATACTCATTGATGGACCTGTAGGTTTTCTTGCATACTCTATATTATACACAACAAACCTTGAGTCATCTGGTGTAACTAAATCTAAACCATCTGAGTCTTTATAGTTTACAGTTACAATATCTCCAAGTTGTAAAGTTGGAATAGAAAATGCATTAATTCCTATGTCTTTTCTTGGAACCATGGTCTTGTTAACAATCCAACCCATTAAAGATTCAGCGTCATCCTGTGTCTGTATGTATGGAGTTTCAATACTAAATTCGTTCTTTCCATATGTAAGCCTACTTAATCTAATTTCATCGTACCTTGCTTTTTCAACAAGCGGTGACAAGGTAAGTGTACTGCCCATTAACTCTGGATCTGACAAATTACCACGCTTTTTAAAGTAATCATCTACAGTTAATTCATGTGTAGTGTCTTGTGTAAAAGTAATTCCCTGAATTCGTAAATAATTTCCAGTGGTTTCATCTAGATTTATTGCACTATCTGTTGAGTTAAATATTAAGAACTCTGCCCCATATGAATCAGCATAGAATCCAGATGTTGTGTATCCTTTTATTCTATTAAATGTTGGTGAAAGTTGTGCATATAGCGCTGGGTAGGCACGATCATATTTAATATTAAAATAAGCACACTCACGCATAATAGTTCCAAATTCTTCAAAATACATATTATATTTTGGTGGTTGTTGAGAGCCAATTCCTGAAAGATATGTTGATTGTATGATTCCACTCATTGCATATTTTCTAAATGAATCACTGGCATTAATTTGTTTTTCTCCAAAAGCAGATGCTAAAGTTTCTCCAACAGTAAATACGGTATTTTGAGAATAGTTTTCAGAAAGTGCATATACATTTTCAAACATACATCTTGATGATCCACGAACAAACAAAGCCATATTATTATAAACTGGTAAAGGATCTTTGTCATCAACTATTTGAATTAACTTGTTATTAATGTATAAATAAAATCTTCTAATTTTTCCAATATCTTGATACTCTACTGAAAGATCATAAACTGTTGGATTTTCTTCTCCAGCCATCCTATACTGCCCAGTAAATCTTCCATCGTCAACAATAATTTTTGAAAGGCCTCCCCAAAGTTTTATCGGTATGGCATTTGTATTTGATGAATCTTTTTTAATTTTATAAAAAACAATATTGTTAATTGATATTTGTGATTGACCCTGATTATTTGTTTTAAGATAAGATTCAATATTGTCTTCTGTTAAAGCAACAATTTCAAAATAGTATCCATTGTTGGTTTCTGGATTAAGAAGAACTGCTAGTCCTCCAGAACCACCACCGATACTTATATTTTGATTTGGCTCAGTGCCGCTAACCTGGAAATATGGCGTACTTCCTATTGGTGTTTGAGTTCGTGTTTCGTTGTTTTCAATTTTACCAACAATACGCATTCTTGTTCCAAAGTGTTTATATGTTGTTGGTGTTGGACAGGAAATTGGATAATCAAGTTCAGAAGTTATTGATAAATTTTTATAAACATAAGAAACTAGGTTAATTGGCGTTTGAGTTGGACCAAAAGACGGTCCATTCATTACTAAAGCAGATGACTGTATTGTTCCAGACTGTGTTGACTTTAAATTATTTACTTGTGTTTCAGTTAAATAGTTTGTAGCCATAAAGTTTTTTATAACACCACTTCTGGTTGTTTGAGTTGCTAAAGAATCATTTACTCCCGCAGCACCAATTGTCGTACTTGGCAGAGTAACCTCAGAATCTAAAGTTGTAGTAAATAAATACTGTGCTTGCATATCGCATCCACGAACAAATCTATTATTTGACCAATAAGAACTAATGCCAGCAGAGTGCGAAGTGATTGGTGTTCCAAATTGACCACGGCCATGCTCTAAAACATTTCCATTTTGTAGTCTGGCTACTCCATCAATAGTTTCATAAAATGGAACAGAGTAAATTCTTATTAATCCTGTTGGATATATTTTTCCATTAAACGGCAATGATTGAAAATAGTTTTGATACTCTTGGTTGCTGCTAATCCAAACATTTCCGACACCAGTTATGTTAAACTCTGCTGCATCATATTTTATAATTTCACCATTTGAATAAAAATATCCTTGATACCTTGTTAGCCAGTAAGCATTTTCTCCAAGATCAATAATGTTATTTGTAACAACATGATTTACAACTGACGGAGCAGAACTATTTAAGTCTGAATTAATTGGCATTGCGCCTAAAACATAATTACCTTGTTTTGATGCAACTTCGTTTATTGTCTTTGTTGACTCAGTGCCAGAAACTTCCCACAACAAAGATGGTTTGTATATCCATGTTTTATCTTTATCAATCATGCTTGATTGACGAATGTTTCCATAAGATCTTTGAATATATCTTGTTGTATAATTTATTTTTCCATCATTGTATATTTTTTTATCCTGAGATGCTATTGAAATAATGTTTGGAAGATTTCCAGATGTTGCATTTTCTACTACGCCTGAATCTGTTTGATTGGTTGATCCACTTAGAACAAAGTCTGTTGCTCTATTTTCTTCTGTTGGCATTAAATAGTCTTTGCTCATTACAACAAAATTATTGTATTCGTCAAAGAACATTGCTGTTTGTGTTGAAATTGCAAGTTGATTTAATACCTCTGCTACGTTTTGATCTGGAGCAATAAAGAAGTATGGAATGATTGGATCTTTATCTCCAGTTATTCTTAAAAATGTATAATTGCTAAAACCAATATAATCAAGCAAAAGTGTAATTGCATAACTTAGTGATGCTTGTGTAACTAGCATTCTTGGGGCAGGCATTGATTCTAAAAAGAAATAAAAATCTCTTAACTCTAAACTTATTGTTCCAGCAGTAACGTCTGCTTGTGGAAAACCTTCTGAGTATAAAGTCTTAACTGGTACATAATAGTCAAACCCATCAACGTTAAGAATTACTTCATAAAAATTAAATTTAATGTTTTTCTTTATATAGTCAGAGATTATGCTATTTGTATTGTTATCATTAAATGCTTGGTCGTCATCAAAAATAGATAATTGTCCAGTAGATGCTAGAAGTTGTCCAACAGGCAAAGATGTGTTTCCAAGATCTGATAAAGCCTTACGAACAGTATACTCAATAGCCTTATCTGAAATATCAACTACAAGCCTTGGAGACATTTCAATTAAATCAAACGTAGAGTCAAACTTATTCATTGTTTCTACTACTACTCTAATTCCACGTAGGTATGAGAATTCTCTGTATACCGTTTTTCCAGTAACAGTATTGTCAAAAGAAATAGGAGATGTTAAATCTGTTACAAAACTTGTTTGATTAGTGATTGTTTCAGAGCCTAATTTCCAATTATATTCTGGAGTAAATGTTTCATACTCAACAGTTGTTGAATTCCAAATATGGAATTGTCCCTGATCACCTTCATTTTCAATAACAAGATAAGCATAACCATTAATTGATTCTGTAGGAAGCAATGACTCTGAAGATAATGTTTCAGCAAAAACAAAAGTATCTTTGTATGTTTCAGGAATAATTAATCCATATTGAAGTTCAACATATCCATCCGAACCAATAACTTGAGATCCATCTTCTCTTAAATCGTTTTCTGTAAATACATAAGCGTCTGTCCAATTGTTATCTTCTAAATACTGAACTCTCCATCTTGCTGGAGTTGTTCTATTTGCGGTTCCAAACAATGGATCTGCTATTGATCCAGTGGGTGTAGTAAAAGGTCCTTGATCAATATCTCCAACATTTGTTTGCATTTTTATAATAAGTCTATTGGCTGGAACCTTATCTTTATACACAACAAATGGAACTGCATCATTAATATAATAAATACCATTAGAAACAATATTTGATATGCCATACTCAACACCATTTTCAGTCCTATAAGATGTCCAATATTTAAATTCATCATCTCTTGATGGCATATAGTATCTTGGTCTTTGTGCTAATTGAGCACCTGAATTTGCAATATATTTTCCACCTATAAACAGTGGCTTGTTAATTCCAGACCTTGGTCTAAAGGGCTTTAAGCAATCTTCTAAAGAATAAATTGTTTTAAGTTTGTCTTTTATTGAAGTAAATAACTGTGGAACATTAGCATTTGTAAAACCACCATCAATAACAACATCTGCATCTGTTGCTCCAGTATAGTAATTACCAGAATCAAGTTGATCAAAATCTAAAGGTAGTGTAAGAAATTGTGCTTCTGTACCTGAAGGCCTATATCTATAGTTTCCTAATTTATAAATATTATCTGGCATATTCATATTCCACTCAGCCAAGATTAATGACTTAGTTTGAATTGTTGCCGATGTCTCTAAGTGAGACTTTAATTCTTCACTTACAAACACTTTAGACTTCTTCCAGTGTTACCGAAATATTCCAAAAATCAAAATTATTTCCACCACGTTTTACAACAGAGTAATTAAAATCTGCAAAGTAAACTTGAATTATCTGATTGTATTGTGCAAGGTGCCCATAGGCTGCATTATCTTTTCCAAAATTGCTGTATTTGTCATAAGCAAGATACATCCAAAATGGTCCCTTGTGATTTTCATACCAGTCTAGCAGTTCTACTCCACCTGCACCACCATCTGCAGTAAATTCTTGTGTTTGATTTTCATAAGAAGATGTTCCAGTAGTTACATTAAAAGCGGGATCCTGAAAATACTGTCTAGATGGAAGCATATTCCAAGACATAGATATTGTAAGTTTATCTGCAATATGATAAGAGCGCATGCGTCCATTGATTGTTCTTTGGCGTTGCTCTATTCTTGCTTGATTAAATCCTATCTCTCCACGGTTGTGATCTGAAAGTATTAAGAACTGGTCAAGGAGTGCCTCAGAAGCCCCTACAGGGGTATCTGCGCCTATTTCATATCCAGTTGGTACGTAGAACCCATCTACTAAAGTTCCTGCATTCTCAGACCATAGGATGGCTTGAGGTCTTTGATATCTACGTCTGCCAGTTAGGTATGCTTGTGTTGCCATTATCTTTGTCCTCTAATTCTTTGTGCGTCTACCCGCTTTATTTCTGTCATAACTGCTCTAGCAATATCGCTAGGATTTGAGTTAGTTCCATTAATGTTAAAGCCTAAACTATAATTATACACTGCTGTAGAGTTGTCATTAACTGATGAAGAAATACTATTAACAGGAATTTGTGAAGATGAACTAGAGCCAATCATTGATGGATATTTAGACTCATTTAACATTGAAAGTAAAGGACCAAACTCTTGAGTTGCCTTTTTATTCATTACGAATTCACCAGGAGTTAGCATTGCTGGAACGGTATCTGATCCAACACTGCCACCAACACCCATATACTTAGGAACCATGCCACCCATCATCATACGTTTAATTTTTCCACCATACATTCTGTCATTAATTCTAAACCCAGTAAAAGGGCTAGATGGAGTGGTTGGACTAGTAGGTCCAGATGATTGAGTAACTGTCTTAATAATGTGAGTTGTAGTTACTGTTGTATTAAGTGCTAAAATTCTATCTAAAACTCCTTGTGCATTATTTTGAGTTTTCTTAATTTCATTTTGATATTCTATTGCCTTTACCTTTGCCAACTCGTCAGCAAGGGCTTTGTCTGCCCAAAATTGTTTTGCTTGTTCATTGACGGCAAGTTCATCTGTTAGTTTAGTTCTAATTTTTTGTAATTCTTCTTCTGCAGTAATAACTGCATTTTGTGCAACAAGCAGACTACCCTGTTGAATTGTATAAATTTTATCTTCTTCTAAACGAATCTGTGCAGTAGCAATTGATTTTTGTTGCTCTAATGCATAAATTTGTTTTTCAATCTCAAACTGTCTTTGAGCAATTTGATCTTTTGTTAATCCAGTTGCGCTTCTTAATCCACCAATTTCAGAATCTCTTGCAAATTGTAAAGCCTCAGTGCTTCTTCTTATAGATGCTTCTGCTTCTGTGGCTCTTATTTCTTGTGCAGCCTTGGCTGCTGCTGATATATCTCCTTGACTTAAAGCATCTGCAAGTGTAAGTTTAGATTTTTCTTGCGCTACAATATCTTGATTAATTTGAGAAATTTTGCTAAGGGCTTTTTCTTGTAAGTCATATTTAGCATTAACTGCTTCTGCTGCCCTATCAATGTCTTTTAATTGCTCAGAAAGAACTGAAGACTCAGCCTGCAAAGTTTCAATTGGTCTATTAAAGGTTAATTCTATATTTCTTTGTTTCTTTTCTATAGAATCTTGAATAGTTGAAATTTCTTTTTCTATTCCACTTACTGCTTTTTGTGCAGTTTCAATTGCTGCTTCACCAGCCTTAATTGCATTTCTGTATTTAGCCTCAATGCTTCGTTCTACAACGTCAAACATTTCTTCTGGTGATAGAGATGCTTTTTTACTTTCTGTATTTACTTGTTTAATTAATCCAAGAAGAGTTTTCCATTGTGATGAGCCAACTTTTGTTGTTGCTAAGGCTGCAGCCAAGATTGGATTTTTTGCTGCTTCAAATGCTTTTCCAGTTTCCATACCTACAGACTTTAATTTAGAATATGTTTTTCTTGTATTTTCTAATTCTTTTCTTTGTGCTATTAAGTCTTCTTTTGCTTTTTGGAATGGGCTTTTTTCTTTTGTTCCGCCTGTGTCTACTTCTTTAAATGGATCTGGAATAACAACATTTTTTGCTAATGCGTCAGCAACAACTCTATATTTTTCTAATTGTGCTTTTGCGGCTGCAACTTTTGCTGGATTCTTTGAAATTAAATCTTGAAAAATTGTTTCAGCAACAGATGCATTAACTAAAGACGCTCTTAACAATAACATTTTTGTATCATAATCTTTAATACCTTTACTTGCTTCAGCAAAGGCAGGACTTACATTAAGTAAAACTTTGTCCATAAGCAATAGTCCCTCAGTTCCTTTAGGTATGGTTGCTGAGATTTCTGCCATTTTTTTATTGTATTCGTCTGCTTTTATTGTTTGATTTCCAAATGCTGAAGTTAAACCTGTAAGTGTATTTCCAAGTGCTGCAGAAGTAATGTTTAATTGTTTTTGTTGTTCTTTAGTTAAAGCAATTGTTTCTGGTCCTAGGATTACTCCGCCTCTACCGCCACCAACGACTTGTCTTGTTTTTTTAACTCCATCTTCAAATGCCTTATTAAATCCTGTTGTTGTATCTTTTGCTAATTTAATTGCAGCGGCTTTTCCTTCTTCTGTAGATAAATCAAGTTGTTTAAACTTTAAAGAAACTTCTGTTTTACCAGCCTCTTCACCTAAAGCGTCAATATATGTTTTTATAGCATCTTTTGAAAATCCTTGACCACCAAGATCTAATGCAATAGCATTAAAAGCAATTTGTGCTTCTGATACTGTTGCATTTTTAATGGCCAGAATATCGTTTTTATATTTATCTAAAAACTCTTTACTACCTCTTAATTCATCTACAGCAGTTTGTTCTGTAGCACTAAGTTGATTAGCACTAACTCTTGCTCCAGATCCCGCTCTTGCTGTTGGTGTTTGGCCTAAAAGACCTCCTAAAAGTTTAACCTTATCTGTTGTCATAGTCATTGCATCAGCAAGACCTTCTGTTGCCATTCTTTCTTTTTCTTTAGACTTATTGTATAAATCAAAAGCACTTTTTGCTAATAATAAGCCAGATATAACTAATCCAACTGGTCCTAAAAATCTTGCTATAATCTTTCCAAAGTTTAATAGATTTGGAAGTAATTTTTTAATTCCACCACTAAATAAACCAGACTGGATTCCCATTTTACCTGTAGCGGCATTTGCAACTAGTAAGCCTGCTGTATTAGCCCTAGTTCTTGCCAGTTCTAATACTTTAGTCTGTGTTAAAAGTTGCGTTACAGACATTAAACCAAACAATAAACCAGAGTATTTCATTACTTGTGAGGAAAGACTTCCTATGGTTCCCCCAGCCATTGTTCCTGCACCAGCAAGTGAAGTAAGTGCAAATGTTCCCCCCATAATTGCATTGTTCATTCTTGACAATCTTTCGGATGATTGCTTCATGCTGTTTAGTTGCTGCTGTCCTGCTGCCAATACTTGTGGACTTGTTGGCATTCCTGCTTGAATTTCTGATAACTTTGCTCCTGGACCTTGTGGTCTTGTTGCTCTTCTTGGACCCTTTCTTACTGCTGTTGCTGCAGCATTAGAGTATGCATTTGCATCATCTTTTCCATCTTGAGCAGCAAGGCGATGTGGGCTTTGACGATCTTGACTTACAACATAAAGATCTTTTAATCCTGCTTGCTCTGTTCCTTTTTTATATTCTTCTGCATCCCTTTTTGCTTTTTCTCTAAGTTTAGATTGTGTTGCAAGATTTGCTTCTTGAATTCTTGTTGTAGAAAAATGTTCTTGTGATGTTGAAAGTTTACTAGACATGCTTTGAGGATCTACATTTGTTGGAAGCATAAAGCGTGGAATTCCGTATGTTCCTATTCCTGCTGATCCACTTTGTCCTAAAACTGCTGCTTGACGTGGTTTACTGCGTGATCCATATGGTCCAGGGGTTGCTGCTGCTTTAGCAACTATGTTATCAGGAAGTGCTTCTGCAAGTGCTGTTGCATCTGCCCCCTTTTTAATATTAAGAGAAAGTTCTTTTGCTTTTGCTTGTGCTTCAATTAAATCTTTTTGTAATTCTGGCATTATCTCTGTTGCTGTCGTATTAAATTTATGAACAGCACCGCCAGATGTTTCCATATCAATCTTAAACTTATCAGCAAGTGGTCCAAAAGCATCTGCTGCTGGCTTTCCTGCATTTACTGCAGCCTCTGCTGCTTGAATTGCAGCAAGATTGTTTGCTTTCCAGAGATCCATTTCTCGTGCAATTGCTGTGGCTGATACCTTTGCCTTATCCATAATTTCTTTAACATATATACTTGCAACATCTGCTAAATCGGATGGATTAATATCTTCAAAATTTACCAAACCACTTGTATTAGAAACATTTTCAAGGTATGGTCTTACTACCGTTGTGCCTGATTTACCAACTCTTCCTGATGCTCCTGATCCAATTCTTCCACTTCTATACCCTGGAATATTGTCTGCAACCATTCCCTGAATTAATGGTGCATATTTTTTTGCTAAATCTGTTGGAATAACTGCTTCACCTGGTGTGAGCATTGCAGGAACTGTATCTCCCTTACCACTTCCTGGAACAGAAACAATTCCATTAGCAAGTTTTCTAGCGCCACGGTTTGGCATCATCATTCCAGGATTACTTGCTGCAAATCTTGATGCTGCCCCTGCTGCAGAGTTATATGCATTTATTAATTGATTAATGGCAGTTGCTTCAGCAGTAAATGTTTGTGTAAGTCTTGCATGTGTTTGATCAAGTGAGTGCGCTGCTGCTGCTGCCTCTAACTGCTCTACTGTCATATACTGTGTTTGTTCACCAAGTATCTGTGTTTGTCCAGTTAGTCTTTGATATCCTCCACGCAAAGTAAGGAATAGTTTAATTATATTAGCAATACCGTTTGCAAGTAAACCAAAAGTCATAAGCAGTACAGGTCCTGCTGCTCCAATGCCAACAGTCAAAAGCGTTATAATTCTTTTTGTTCCCTCAGAAAGATTTGCAAATTTTTCAAGAATGTTTCCAACAAATTCAACTATTGGAGTTACTGCCTCTAAGAATGCTTTTCCAACTGGGACAAGTGCTAACTTAAGATCTTCAACACTCTTTTTAAATTTATTCATTGAAGAATCTGCAGTCATTCCTAGTTCTTGCTCAGATAAACTAGAAAGTTCTTCTACTGATGAATTTGCTAAACTTAGAACACGGGATGCCTGATTTCCTTCTTTTGTAACGTTTGCAAAAAGCGCTGAAAGACGAGCAAACTGGAACTTGCCAAACATCTGCTCAATTGCCTGTGCCCTGTTTAGTGGATCTAATTGATTTAATGCTTCTGCAAATTCTATTACAGTTGCTTTAAGATCACCCTTATTTGATGTTACAATTTCTTTAGCATTAATGCCAAAAGCCTGAAGCATTTCAGATGCTCTACCTGTTGGATTAATTAATGCAGCAAGACCAGACTTAAGTGCGTTGGCGCCTTCTGAAGCATTAATGCCTCCTTCTTTCATTGCTGCTAAGAAGAATGTTAAATCTTTTACATCTCCACCAAGTTGCTGAATAACTGGAGCAACCTTTGGAATTGCAGTAGTAATATCATCAAGAGATACTACTGTTTGGTTTTCTACTGCGTTAAGAAAATTAATTGAATCTGCAAGTTTATCTGAGGACATTCCAAAAGCATTCTGTAAAGAAATGGTTGTCTCAAGAGCCTTTTGTGTATCTATTTGACCAAGAATAGAAAGACGAGTTGCTTCTGTTGTTTGACGCTGTAAGTCTAATCCTTGAAAACCTGCTGCTGCAGCCTCTGCTGCCAAACCAACTGTTGTTGCAACTGCAACACCATATTTTGTAAACTGTCTTCCAAGTTCTGTTATATTATCTAATGCTGCTTGTGTTTCTTCTTTTGGAGTAAATAAATCTCCGTATACCTTCTTAAATTTAATAGCCTGGGCTTCCATGTCCATAAAGGTTTTTGTTGCTGCGGTTCCAACAGCCATAAGTGGAAGAGTAAAACCAACCATTAATTGACGACCAGCCCATTGTGTATTCTTACCAAAATTTAAAAGATTGGTAGAACCTTGCCTCATTAACTGATTAAACAGTGCTTGTTTCTGTGCTGCAATTGCTGTTCTTGTGCCATAATCTTCCATGTCAAGAGATGCAGGCCTGATAGCCATTGCTTCCATTGCACCACTAGCATTACGACCCATTTTAATATATTGGGTTTGTAATGTTTTTACACGTTCTTCGGCTACCTTGCCAATTGTGTCAAACTCTGATTTAAATAAACGACCAAATGTTTTTGTTGAGGCTCCCGCATAGCGGAAGTACTCACGCATTGAGAACTTATTTTTTTCTAATGAATCAGTGAATGATTCTGCAGATGTTTTTACTGTTCTCATTTCGGCTGTAAAAGCACCGATTGAGTTTATACTACTTAAAAGATTTTTTTGCAAGCCTCTTTGAGCAAGGGCTGCTGCTTCGCTTGATTTGGCTATTGAGGTGTGAAACTGTGAAATCTGTCGTTGGAGAGATTTTAGTTGTGCTAATGCATTAGACGAATCAATATTAATGTCAATATTTGCATTAACATCAGCCATTTAGTTTCACACCTCTTTTAAATTATTCAGCCATAGTTACGCCAAGAACGTCTGAAACCTCAGCAAGTTTAATACCTGATGCTGCTTCAACAATCTTGTAAACAGTTGGAAGATCAACGATCTCCTCTAGTTTTGTAACGTCTTCTGAGAGTTCTGGCTTATATTGTTTCATTGCAATCTGAACGCATTCCATAAGAATGTCCATAGATTTTTCATTATTATCCGCCACCGCTCCCACACCCTCAAACTTCTTCATAAATGGACGAAGTAGAGAGATTTTCAGAGGACGTACTGTAACCTTTGTGCCATCAATTAGCGTAAGGATTGTTTCCTCATGCGTAGTTGTTGCCATTATTTCCTCCTATAGGTTATGTCAATTATAGCATAGAAAGGCTATTTTCTAAGGTCCTCATATTCAAGACCTGCTCCAATACCAAACCCTGCTTGTCTAGCATTTTGTCCTTGCAATGCTAAAATATCTTTGCTATCACCAGTTGCGCCCTTACTAAATACTCTTGCTTTCATGTCTTCCCATTCTTTTTGTCCCCTGCTAGATCCAGACTCTTTGTCTAAATCTACCCCTTGAATTGCAGCAAGAAATTTTTTTTCTTGATAGTCAAGTTCTCTACGACTTGAAAGTGTTGCCATTAACTCTGGCATAGATAATGATTTTTCTAACTCTTCATAATCTTTCCATATGCCTAGTAAAAAAACTTCTGATTCAATCTTTGCTAAATCTAGTTCTGACCAACTTGACCCGCTATCTGTTGCTTGATCCTTAACAGTATTATCTGACTTTTGATTTATTTTAATTCCAGCAGAAACATCTAGAATTGTATATATTGCTGGCATATCAAAACTATCTTCTACATCAGATTTGCTTTTTGATATTTTTGGATAAAATTGTTTCATTGAGATTCTTACACATTCAACCAAGAACTCTATAGCCTCATCATCATTTTGGGCATTTTTAACATCTTCAAATGCTGCCATAAATTCACGAAGATATTTTATTTTTAATGGAATAATTTCTATCTCTGTTCCATCAATTAATGTAACATTTTTAGTTTGATATACAGTTGTTGCCATAATCTTTCTATTCTATCACAGACAAAACAAAAAACCCACCTCATTAGAGATGGGCTTTGAGTTAATCTAAAACTAGATTATGATTGTCCCCAAGTACGATCTACGATCTTACCGTAAGAACCTGATGTGTCTTCAGGAAGAAGACGGAATGAAACTTCAAACATTGATGGCTCATCACGCTTAGCGGATACAGTTACGTTCTCAATTGATAGAGCACGGTAGGCTGTATAAACACGCTCAACGGTGTCAGATGCATCGCAATCTCCAGTTCCTGGACCAACAGCAACGATTCCTCGTTCTACTGGACATTCTCCAAGTTCACCTGCAGATAGGTTAAGAACCTGACCTGTAGATGCTGCCTTGTTTCCTGTAAGTTGTGTATCTTTGAATGCTAGTGCAAGAAGCAAGTTTTCTAGTGTTGCTTCAGCAAAAGCGGTAGCAAGATTAACCTGCATACCTTGCTTATATAGTTTTGCAACGTCAAGAATCTGATCAACTGCAACCTCACCGAAATCAGGTTGGAATTGTAGTTCAAGACCGTTCATGGTGTAACCTACGTTAGTGTATGCTGCATCTCCTGAAAGCGTAGTCTTAAAAGACTCGCTTGAATCAAAACCTTCCAGTGTTCCTGGAGTAAGTGTTGTATCCGCAACAAAGAGTGCTGCTGCACCGACGATAATGTTGTTTGACGTACCACGGCTATATGGCATATTTGTTCACCTCTTTCATAAAGTATTATTAAGTTGTTTGGCGTGTTTCCTCAAACCTAATTATACTGCCTTTTATGTATATCTAGAATCTGGCTCTGTCTTGATATGATAGTCATATTCAACAATAATCTTGTTGACAAACAGGGTTCTTGCTGAGGCTAACTCTGCAACGTCTCTACTTTCGTCTGCTTGATAGACTCTGGTGTTGTGGAAAAAGATGTTATATGGAATAGTATCCCCTTGAGAATTTAAAACTGGATTAGCAACAGCCCAGGCGTTGATGTCTTGGGCAGATGAGTCTTCACGATCAAGAGCATTGGATATTACACGAACAGAATCTATTAGTTTTCCAACATCTGTTGAATACAAGAAATATATCAACTGCTCTCTTTTACGAGCATAAAATGGTGTTGGTCTAAACCTCATAAGTCTGTCATAAACAACTAGCAGTGGGCTTTCTGTTTGTCTTATTACAATGTTGTCATTGTATAGATCTTCAATGTTTGTTGGAAACTGTGCTGGAACCATTGGGCTTGGATTAAGTAGGTCTGCTTCAGCAACCAATCCATAGTATGCCAACTCTGAAAGTATGTATCCATTTAAAAATGTTGGTGGAAATCCAGTATCTGTTAATATAGTCATAGTACTATTCTACTCCAATTGTTGCATTAGCAATCCATTTAAACCCTGTTTCAACACCCTTACTTTTACCCATTTTTGATCCAGCATTAAAGTTTGTTTTATATAGTTTTGGTTTTTTAATATAATCATAGAGTCCAGATGCACGTAAAAATGATTGCTTAAAGTATCTAGAAATAAAAATATCAACTGTAGATTCAAAACTTCCAAAGACTTCTTCACCACCTGGAGAATCAACCTTAATTGGGGTTTTTGTAAATACTTCTCCAGTAGGTCCGTTAAACTTTAACACTTGACCTCTTGTTGGTGCAATTGTGACTGGAATTCCATTTTCCATTATTTTTGCTTTGTTATAAAATGGAACAGTCATATTTTCTGATACTGTTCTTGATTGTCTAAATGTAGAGTTAATAGATAGTCCAAGGTTGCTAACTGTATAGTTTAAATTAAATAACCTAGAACCTGGACTTCCAGTCTGATTCCATTCATAAACGTGGTGTAATGCTTTTGGGTTAGATCTTGCTTCAGCGTCTACATATTGTGATAATGCCTCTATTACGCCTTTTCCAAGTTTATCAAGAAAAATCTTTTTACCTTTTTGAACACCCTCTAAAAAACCAAAAGAATAGTTTACAATATTATTCATTTGAGCAGCAAACATTTTAGTATCCATGTTTACTATCATTAGTCGCCTACCGTTTGGTTCTCAGTTCTACGCCATAACATCTTATAATATTCTATATTTCCAAATGGTCCAGTAAATGGCTCTACTGTTGCCACTTCATAAATAGTTCCTCTGCCAGATCTAGACCCTGCAGTTTCTTTATATATAACTGAATCATTTGCTGTTCTGATATTTGTAATCAATATGTTAGTTATTGCATTGTATGAGTTATTAGATGATAGTCGTGGATCACTGCTTACCCTTGCAATTAGTTTATTTTCATACTGTAAAAATGATTCTGGCTTTATGTCTTCAGTTCCTGCTCCACCTACTGGGGTTGCATTACATATGATTGTTCTGTCGTATACCCAGTCTTTTTTAGGTTGTCCATAGTCACCTTGTGCAAGAATTGGAAAGTAAATATCTGCCTTCATTGGATACATGAAGTCTGTAGTATCGCATGACGTCATTACAACACTCCAGGACGAACAATATTATTAACATATTTAGACAAAATTTTGTCTACAATAATATTTCCAGTACCCTCAATCATTCTTTTATCGTATTCAATTTTAAATTGATCAGTGCTGTAGTTCTTTACGTATCTCTTATAAT
>Ga0247723_1000326_pt1 | contig 32538 bp, 35 predicted proteins | sample MSEWelMarce5H_FC_FD_189079 | JGI IMG/M metagenome (GOLD analysis project Ga0247723, IMG submission 189079) | Subsurface sediment microbial communities from gas well in West Virginia, United States - MSEEL Well Study Marcellus 5H_FC | ecosystem: Environmental > Terrestrial > Deep subsurface >... | reverse complement strand
TCCAAGAAAAAGACTATACGTTTAACAGAATCTGAATTAATCAAATTAATTGGTAAAATGGTTAGCGAGGCTGCGGTACCAGGTTTAGAAGTTTACAAACAAGCACACAGTGCAAGTGGTAAAGAAAATAAAGAGAACTTATCTAATGTTGATAAAAAAATTAAAGGTGCGTTATCAATACCTGGAGCAACAAATCCTGAGTTTCCTAAGGCTAACACCAAAGGTGATAAAGTAGCCGATAATAATACTAAAGAAGAAGATGAAATAGTTGCCGACCATAGAGGTGGTACCATGTTAGATTTGGATTATGAAACTGAACCGTCACCGGAATTTAAAGATAGATTAAAGAAAGCTTTAGAGGGTGATGTGACAATGGGTAACTCACACGATGCTGGTAACGTTATTAAATCAGACTTAGGTGAGAAATTAGCTAAAGTGGCAAAGAGAAAAGAAGAGGAAGAAAAGAATGCTCCAATGTACAATAAAGACGCTCAACCCGTAAAAATTGTAAAAGAGTCAAAAACTGAAACCGATGTCATCCTTGAGAATGAAATCAAGAAAATGAAGATGATGTATGGTTACAATAAGAAAACTCAGTAATATCTTTTTTTTATTTTCTTTTATCCTTATATTGTAATTAAGTTGGGTTATGGAAAATAGAGAAGGTTATTTAGAGTTTATTACATCAGAAAACTACAAGCACCAAATAGATATTTGGTACAAAGCATATAATATAAGTCGTGAAAGAATTGAACTCTTTTACGACTTTATTAATTCTATATACCTCTTAGTTGACGAAACCTATTTAGGTTTTGATGTAATTGAATCGGAGGAAGACCAAAAGAATCATTTTACATGGTGTTGGGATAAAACAATTGAAAATTTTAATAAAGAAAAAATATACTTCAAAGAAAGAGGTACTCACTACCAATATTTTTGGAACTTCTTTTTAGAAGCTTATTACTTTGTACAGATTGACGGAGAACAATCAAGAATATCTGAATATTTCTATAAGTTATTTAATTTCAAATACAAAAAGTCTAGGTCGGAACTGGACATGTTAACGGAAATCTACAAATTAATCGAACAAAACTTGAAAAAGTAAAAAGAATTCCGTATATTGATATCAAAAACAGGAATAACATGGAGACCTTAAACAAAATAAAGGACCTAGTTGAGAAGATGTCAGTTGATACAAAGAAAGTTTTTGTCAAAGGTAATCACAGCGCTTCTATAAGGGCAAGAAAAAACGCACAAGAGGTTAAATCATTAATTGCGACATTCCGAAAGGAAATTTTAGACGAAATAAAAAGACATGAAGGAAGAGATTGAGTTATTTTTTTTTGTATTGAGTATACTTTATTCTTTACATTTTGTGGTTGAGTTTGTATTAAGACTCACACAAGAAGACCCAGAACCAATGAAATTAACTAAATTAGAGTTACTGTCTCAGTTAGTTTCCTTATCATACATAATAACCTATATTTTAATTTAACAACGTGTTTGAATCAATAAAATCATTAAGACCATATTTTCATTCTCTCAGGGAAATTGAAAGTAACGTCAGTTTAGATATAAAATTACCATTAACATGGAAGTTCGAAGAGATTATCAAACCATACCGTTCTTTAAAATTAAAGGTTCAAGATAAGAATGAAAAGTATACACTGGTCTCACTTATCGCAACCGCAACAATGGAAGGGTATGAAGTGGTATTGGCATGTGCTCTTGAAATAATTAATGTTAATAAAGAGGAAGAGGAAAAAAATAGATTGTTCCAAGAAAAAGTTAAAGAACTACAGGAACTATTTAAAAAGGAATCATTGGATAAATTAAAAGATATTCACTTATTAGAGGATTATGGACAAGAAATTACAACAGGGCTTGGAGTGGTTGACGAAGGAGATGGAGAAGGACAAGATGGAGATACAGAACCACAAGATTCGGACGATTGACGAAATAAAAAAAATTGATAAGAGTGAGATGTTCAAACCTAAACCAAAAGAAAAAATATCTTTATTTAAAAAAATAGCAATGATATTAGGTTATGGAAAAAAGAGGTGAAATGTTAAACCAATTGGCAATTATTTCTGACCTATTGGAAAAAATAAATTTAGATTGTACCTCAAGAACTGTCGTTTTTCAATTAAAGGAGGACGACTTTATTAATGCCTTTGAAACCATACAAAAAAAATACGGTAGAAAAATGGATAAACCTAACAAAACATTCACAATCACAATAGGTGACGTTGATATTGTCTTTAATATGAGTAATGTCTAAATAATTCCCTACGATTAAATCCTTTTTTCTCTAACATTGTATATAACAAACTTCTTTGGTGAGTTGTTATATCTCTCACAAATATAAAGTTACCACGTTTCTTATCAAGTAAATCCTTTTTTACTATTTCCATTAATCTATCCGCATCTTTTATGTTCTTATTACCAAAAAGACGAACATCATCCTCAACCTGAACGAATAGATTCTTATTTAATGTGAATATTTGTGCGATTTCACTAACACTTTCAATATACTCCATCATTTGATGATAACGAATTCTTTTTTTGATGGAAAAATCATATATTAATTCTTCCTCCCAATAAGGAACAATCTCTTTGATTCGAAACTTACCTTCTTCAATTTTAGCTTCTTGATTTCTACCTAAACTATCTTTGACCCATACTTGGTTAGCCCATCTATTAGTGGGGAATATTAGACCCAACTCATAAACGAGTTCACGATTACGTTTACCACCTTGTAGTTTTACGTATTTAGGTTTTTTCTCTGTTCTAAATTCACGCCAATACTCATAGACGGTTGTACGTTTCATACAACGATATAATATCCTAACTTTCTTTTTGTTACAAAAAAGAACGATAAAATATTTCCCATTTTTCATACTAATAGTTTTATTAATGAAAATAATCCAAATAATCCCATAACAAACCAAACACCAATAATCCATATGATTATTTTGCTTACCTTTGCCACATTACCTACAATGTCATCCTTGATGCCACCAAAAGGTTCGTTTTTTTGTTTACAAGTTTTACATGCCATAATACAATATATACAATTAACAAGTATTTATCAATATGAAACTTTTAAAAATCGTAGAGTCCGCTATTTTAGATGAGGCAAGAAATATGAAATCGAGAAAAAAATTACCAATGGGTGGTAATTGTTTTGATGCCGCTTATGATTACATGATGTCTAATATGAGTACAAAACCAAATTTAAAAATAGTTCACGGAATGGTTCAGGGTCAAGGACCTTTACACGGTTGGGAATTTACACATGCGTGGAATGAAGACGGTAACCAAGTTATTGATACCTCAAACGGTAAAGAAATAATGATTGACAAAAGTTTCTACTATTTGTTAGGTAATATCAATGAAAACGAATGTCATTATTATGATTTTAATCAAACATTAGAAAAGGCTAATGAACATCTCAACAAAGGACCTTGGGACATAGAAAATGATTATCGACCATGTCATTGGAATAGAGAAGGAAGATATTTCGGATAATTATTTTTTTATTCGATTTCTTTTATTTATATTTGTTAAAACAAACAATCAAAACTTTTAATTATGATTTCTTACATTGGAGGTAAAGCTCGTATTGGTAAATGGATTACGCCATTCATCCCTACAAATATTGAAACGTATGTGGAGGGTTTCTCCGGTATGTTTTGGGTATTTTTTAATATGGATTTGACAAAATATCCTAATCTTAAAACCGTGGTTTACAACGATTACAATAGGTTAAACGCTAACCTTATGAAATGTGCTTTAGATTACGATACATTGTGGGACGAGTTAAACAAATACCCATGTCAACAATTAGGTGTTGTGGATACACCACCCGAGTATGGTGAAATGTTTAGAGCATATCAGAAAGAAGTATTTGACCCCGAGTTAGTTATCAGTGATGAGAATAGTTTGGAGATTGCTGGTAAGTATGTCTATGTTTTGACACAAGTGTTCTCTGGTTCTAAACCTGAGACTGCCGCCTATACTGATTATAAAGGAAAGTATCGTTGTAAAGTTCTTATTTTTATGGATAAGTTAAAGAATCCAAAATATCGTGAACACTATGATAAAATTACCTTTGTTGAAAATTTAGATTTCCAAAGTGTAGTTGAGAAATACGATTCACCGACAACATATTTCTATATGGACCCACCATATTGGAAAACGGAGAACTATTATTCTAATCACGACTTTGATGTACATGACCACACAAGATTGGCTCAATGTATTAAAGGTATCCAAGGCAAATTCAGTCTATCGTATTATGATTTCCCTAAATTATCTGAATGGTTTCCTAAAGAAGAATACAAATGGGAACAAAAAGATTTTGCTAAGGCGGCCGCAGCTAAAAAAGACGGAACACAAAATATGGGAACTGAGCTTCTCATTATGAATTATTAAAAGTATATTGTTAAAAAATATGATTATGAAAACATCTTGGTATTTGGTAAAGGTTTTACCGGGTAAAGAAAGACAAATGGCTGATGAGTTTAATAAACAAATCGAACAAGGTAAGATGAAGAATGTTAATCGTTTTATTTGTCCAACAGAGAAACATCAAGTAACTGTTAGAAATAAAAAAATGATTAGAGAGAAGGTTCTTTATAGTGGATATCTTTATTTTGAATCCGACCAACAATTAAATGAAGACCAACTTAAAACAATCTCATTAACGCAGAATGTTATGGGTATGGGAGGTAATAGAATTCCAATCCAACTACGTGAAAGCGATATTTCAAGAATTTTAAAAGACGAAATCTTAGATAGACACGTTGACGCCAAATTAACTAAGTATGTAATAGGTGAAACCATCATTGTTAATGATGGACCATTTGCCACATTTGAAGGTATTGTTTCAGAAATTAAAGAGGATGATAAGGTTGATATTGAAATTAAAATATTTGGTAGAGCAAATACAATATCTTTAAACATGAATCAAATTCAAAAAATCTAATGGAAGAACTTCCACCAGAGGTCCTTATTTACATACAAACAGTCAAGAATTTCTTTAAAAATAATGAAGGAACTCGTGATTATTTTCTTAATCAAGTAGATGAGGATGTATTTTGGAAATATTTGGGTAACATATCTAAAAAAAATTTTGAAGATAATGGTGAGGTTATGTTATCTGAAGTTCAGTTTGAATTACTTAGAAAAACACTCATTGCTCTTAAAATTTCGGAAATAGATGATAGTTCATTACTTGAAAATATTCCATTTAATTTAGAAGTACAGTCAATAATCTATATTGACGACAGGGGTTATGATAAAATAACCACTAAGTAACTTTAACTTATCACAATTTTATCTTATTATTTTAATATGAATAGATTCCCATCAACGTATCCGATTTACGACAGTGTATATGGTTCAGATATGCCAACAGAACAATTGTTCGTGTTGTTTTTTGATTCATTACCATCTAAACAAACGGATTCAAAATACTTTGACCCCGAAATTGAAAATTATTTTAAAAATAATGGGTTTAAGGAGGAGATGAGAATCCATGCCACTAACCGTAGATTTGAATTGGGGTTACAGACATTATTAATTAATTTTGATAAGAAAATAATGTTAAGAATTACTGGTCACATCAATAAAAAGAAAGATAATTTAGTTAATGTTGAATTCTTTTATGACATTAAAGATGGTGAAATTGTAGAACAATTAGATTTTAAAAAAATTGAAGAATTTGTAAGAACTAAAAAACGTTCTAACATTCATTTGGTTAAAGTTGAACATGGTCATATGGATACTGAGGAATATGATTTATTCATCCCACCAATGGAATTAACTTTAAACTACGGTGAAACATTTAGTAAAATTCACGACACCATTGTTGAACGTTTAAATAAAAAGAATGATAAAGGAATCATTCTTTTACACGGTGAACACGGAACGGGTAAAACATCATACATCAAATACCTAACAAGTTTGGTGGAAGAGAAAGATATTTTATTTATCCCACCATCAATGGCTGAGATGTTATCTGACCCATCAATGATTCCATTTTTAATGGACCACAGAGATTCTATCCTTATCATTGAGGACGCGGAACGTGTCATAGGGGATAGGGAGAGTGGTAATGTTTCATCTGCCGGAGTCTCTAATGTACTTAATCTAACTGATGGAATTTTAGGTGATTGTTTATCAATCCAAATCATTGCTACATTCAATATGAGAAAAGAAAATATTGATAAGGCATTACTAAGAAAAGGTAGATTAATTGCCGAACATAAATTTGAAAAGTTATCTTTGGATGAAACAAAGAATCTTTTAAAACATCTTGATAAAGATGTTGAAGTCACTGAAGGAATGACATTGGCAGATATATATAATATAGATGTAGAAGTACACAAAACAATAAAAAAAGGAAGTAAATTAGGATTTTAATATGGAAAACGTAACAGCAGAAAGAGTAAAAGAATTACAATCGGAAGGTAAAAAGGTTTTGGTCGATTATTGGGCAAAATGGTGTGGACCTTGTAGAACACTAATCCCAAAATTAGAAAGTTTTGAATTAGAGTATCCAAATGTAACATTTGTTAAAGTGAATGTGGATGAGGAACAACAACACGCAATGAGTATGGGGATTCGTTCAATACCCACAGTAATGATTTATAATGGAGACCAATTAATAAACCGTTCATCAGGAATTAATCCAGATGAATTTTATAGAGATATCTTAAAAAGTTTATAATAATGAACAATATTGTTATTTTTACATTAAAAGGATGTGGACATTGTGTCGAACTTAAAAAAAGTTTAAACGAAGAACAAATTCACTATAACGAGATTGAGATTACGGAAAATGAAACACTTTGGAATCAAGTCGTGGCACAAACAGGTCATAATTCATTACCAACGGTCTATATTAGTATAGATGGAGGTGAGGAAGGACCGGTCTACGTTCCCGGAAGAGACTATAATAGTAAAGAGGAATGTCTCGAAATTATAAGAAAATACATTTAAATTAATAAAGGGATAAAAAATATCCCTTTTTTTATGCCAATAAATAAGATAAAAGTATTTATGTAAAAGACTTTACTTTTTAATGGCATTACAACAGATAAATTGGTTACAGATTGATACCGCTACGGTACCCTCTGGTTCTATTATAGATATTGGTAAAATAGATGGTCCGTTACATGCGGGTTATTTTGAAAACCTATACATATCTGGTGAGACCATTGCTGATATTATTGCGGGTTCGGGTACTGACGAACTAAATTTATTTTCAGCCTCAATAAAACAAGCCCTTGAAACTACAGGTTCAAATTTAACAGTTAAGGGTAATCTTACAGTATTAGGTACACAAACTTCTGTTATATCGAATACAATTACGTTAGGTGATAGTGTAATTGAATTAAATGGTACGGAAGGTGCCTATGCGGGTTTATTAATTAAGGACCCCGTCTCACCATATTCCATATCAGGTTCATTATTATGGGATAGAATAAATGACCAATGGATAGCTGGACCTTTAGGGTCGGAGGAAAAAATTATTCTACAAAGTGATTTAACCGATTTATCAAGTTCAGTATCAGATTTAATTGATGATATAGGAATATTCAGACAAACGGGTTCGTTTTATGCGGCAAGTCACGATTTACAAATGACCGGTTCTGTTACAATTAAAGGGGATTTAAGAGTAGAGGGTAAAACAACATTAGTCCAGACGTTAGATTCTAATGTAGAATCGTTGGTGGTGTCAGGAGCGATGAATATAGTAAGAAATCAAATTGGAAGTCAGATACAATCCGCTTCTTTAACGATACAAAATTTAGGGACCCTCGCGGACCGAAATAATTTCTCCATAATAGATTGTGGGGATGGATTTTTCTAATTAAAAATAAAGTATTTATATAAAAAGTAAAAACACAATATGGCACAAATAATTAAACACAGAAGAGGTTCGATTGATTCGGTGGCGGCAACGTCGGCGAAAAAAGGTGAACTAATCATGGCGACTGGTTCTATTGGTAACATGAATGGTCCATGGATTTTCATCGGTCATACTGATGGAGTGAATGGTGGATATAATAGTGTATCCAAAATATACCAAGGAGCATCTGCACCGACAATTACGGTTGGTTCATACGGTTCAACAATCGATGGAACACCTTTTTATGCGTCAGGTAATAAAACATTATATATACTAAGTAAAGATGGCAACACAGCCATTGATTTAACAGGTAATATTGAAGGCAACACCATTTCAGGGGTTACTATTAATAGTTTAACAGGAACGAGTGCTAACATAACCTCAGTAACAGGAAGTAACGGTAATTTTACTTATTTAACCGGCTCAACATTTACAAGTACTAATAGTGATATCACATCATTAACAGGTAGTAATGCTAAAATATCAAATGTTACGGGCGGAACATTAACTGTTACGGGTAACACAGTAATGACAGGAACGTTATTTGTTAATGATGACACATCAATTAACGGTGATTTATTTATAACAGGTAACACTTCACAAACCGGTTCAATCGATATTACGGGTGATATTACATTAGGTGGTAATATTACGATTGGTAATCAAACTACAGACATCATTAATTTTGGTGGTGAGGTTAGTTCTTCAATATTACCAATTGTACATGATGCGTTTGACTTAGGTTCTGCCGATAAAAATTGGAGAGATTTACACGTTAGTGGAACTGCATATATTAATATCTTAGAAGCACAATCAATCTCACTTGATGGAATTACAGTATTCGATGATTTGGCGGTTAGTGGTAACACATTCTTGGGTCAAGGTGGTGGAGACATTCTAGTTGTATCTGGTTCAATTTATAATGATAATTTAACAAACAATAGAGTTGTTATTGCGGGAACAAATGGTTTATTAGAAGACGATGCTAACTTTACATTTGATGGTACAACATTACAGGTAGGTGCGGGTTGGTTTAATGTGGATACTGACGGGGATATTAGAACATCCGGTTCGTTACTCGTAACGAGTACATCTGAATTTAAAGATGCGGTTGGAATGGACTCGACTTTAGATGTAACAGGTTCGGCAACTTTAAAATCAACATTAGAAGTCAAAGGGGCTACAGGATTAAACTCAACTTTAGATGTAACAGGTTCGGCAACATTAAAATCTACTTTACAAGTTGACAGTACAACACAATTAAAAGGTGCTGTAGGTATCAATTCAACATTAGATGTTACGGGTTCAGCAACATTAAAATCTACTTTACAAGTTGACAGTACAACACAATTAAAAGGCGCTGTAGGTATCAATTCAACATTAGATGTAACAGGTTCTGTAAACTTAAATGGTGACTTAACTGTAACAGGTACAACAACATTAAATGGTAGTACATATGTGACAGGTTTAACAGATAATAGAATTGTAATTGTTGGTGTGGGTGGTTTATTGGAAGATGATGCTAACTTTACATTTGATGGTACAACATTTAAAGTAGGTAATGGAGAATTTGAAGTGGATGTTGTTGATGGTGACATTAGAACTTCAGGTTCATTAACTGTGGATGGTGGAATTACAAATAACGGTGATTTAACAGTAAACGGAATATTAACAGTAACAGGTGACACTCAATTATTATCTAACTTGTATGTTTCAGGTAATTTAGAAATATTAGGGTCGTCAACTAATGTTAACATCCAATCAACAACTGTTGAAATTGGTGACAATATAATTTTAGTAAATGCCTACTCACCATTCCAAAGATATGCGGGTATAACTGGATACGATTCGGGCTCAATCGGTAATTCGGGTTCTATGTTATGGGATTCATTAAATGATTATTGGTTATTACAAAACGCTGATGATACCACCAGTAAAGTAATTGGTACAACATCAGGTTCAATGGGTTCTGAGGTTAGTTTAACCGACACATACTTCCCAATCGCAACAGGTGCCAATACAATCGGTAATAGTTTATTGAGATATAGTGGAACAACATTATCATTCAATACCAATAAATTTACTATTGATTCAGGAACGGGTGATACTGAAATATCAGGCAACTTAACATTAAGTTATTCTGGTGGAACAGATGCGGGCTCAGTCACTTCAGTGGTTATGTTTAAAAACTCAAGTAATGTGGTTGGATATGTTAGTACAGCCGATACACAAAACGTAACAACACAATTATTGGGATATGACGCATCTACAGGTGTTTTAGAATTCTCATCTGTAATTGACGGTGGTACATATTAAATTTAAATAAATTTATTTTAAAAAGGAGGCCCAAAAAACCTCCTTTTTTTTATTTACTTAATCTCATTTTTGTTGTATTTATAGTTAAGGTCTATATAGACTTTATTAACCGTGGTCAATACCACATTTTACATAGGAGAGAACCATATATATGGCACAAATAGTTAAACTGCGTAGGAGTAGTGTATCGGGTCAAAAACCAACCAACTCAAATTTACAATTAGGAGAATTAGCATTAAATACTACTGATGGTAAAGTCTACATGGCGGTTTCTGGTTCTATTGGGCCATCAGTACAAGAATTAATTTCAACAAATACGGTTAATACCGGTTCAATACACTTAGTTGGACCGATAACAGCATCTAATTTAACAGGTTCATTTATTGGTGATGGTGGTGGTTTATATAACATCCCAATTACAGGAGTCACAAATTTATCAACCATTTCAGGTTCATTAGACTCAAGATTAGATGTACTTGAGGCATATAGTTCTTCTCAGTTAGTACCGTCAGCATCAATGTCATTTAGAACATTACAAACTGATGTATATTGTAAAAATAGTAGTGGTGCTCAAATAAATAAGGGTACTGTTGTTAGAATAACGGGCGCCGTTGGTGATAATCCATTAATCGGTGTTGCGTCGTTTTTAACTGAAGGTCAATCAGCGAATACATTGGGTATTGCAACTGAAAATATTCCAAATGATGGTTTCGGATTAGTTATTACAGAAGGTGTTTTAACTGGTGTTAATACAGACGGAATGACCGCTGGTCAATTATTATTTTTAGGAGCAAACGGAACATTTACCACAACCCCACCAACCGCACCAAATCATGGAGTGAGATTAGGTGAGGTTCTAAGACAACAACAAAATGCGGGTTCTATATATGTTCGTATTGATAATGGTTCGGAATTAGGAGAGGCACATAATGTTGTCGATACAACAACTAATTCATCATATGGTGATTTATTGATTAAAAGTGGTAGTGTTTGGATTAACAGTAAAAATTTAAATGGTAATTATGCGGTTACTGGTAGTTTAACAATTACACAGAATTTAACAGTATTAGGGTCATCATCACTTGTCTATGTTACATCATCAAATTTAGCGGTAAGTGCTTCGTTTATCAGTGTAAATGTATTTGAACCCGCTGAAAGATTTGGGGGTTTAAAAGTTTACGATAGTGGTAGTTCAAACGCCACCGCATCTTTAGCTTGGGACAGTCAAAATAATCATTGGGTTTACCAAAATGCTAGCGGTAGTTCCTACTCAGGTGGAATGTTACTTGCTGGCCCAAGAAATTCTGGGTCTTTGGGTGAAGAAGTTGGTTTAATAGATGGTAGAATCCCAAAATCGGTAGGTGGAGACCACTTAGACAACTCAATTATATCTGAAAGTGGAACAACAATCACAATTTTAGGTGATTTGGTTGCTAATTCAATAACCGGTTCATTTGATTATAGTAATATAACAAACAAACCAACATTAGTGTCAGGTAGTTCACAAATTGAAATTACGGGAACTACGGGATATTCATCTTTTAGCTCATCAATTGCCACAACAACCAATGACTTAGATAATAGATTAGATTCAATTGAAGGTGTTACGGGTAGTTACGCAACCACAGGTTCGAATACTTTTAATGGAAATCAAAATATTAATGGTTCATTAACCGCTAGTTTAGTTTCTTCATCGTTTAAAGGTGATGGTTCACAATTATATAATATTCCGGCATCTGGTGTTACAGGTTTAGAATTAAATAAAATTGTTAGTGGTTTTACAAGTGCTTCAGTAATTGATGGTTATGGAATGACCGTTAATAGTGATTTACACGTTGATGGTATAATTACCGCTAAAGAGTTACATATGAGTTATGTAACAACTTCAATTTTATTTGAATCTGGTTCAACAAAATTTGGTAACACGGTAGATGATGTACATGAATTTACAGGTAGTGTACGTATTTCAGGTTCACTATATCTTAATGATATTGAGATTGGTACAAATAAATTAAACGTCGATACGTTTGAACAATACACATCGAGTAATGATTTAAGAATCCAATCTTTAGAATTTTCAACAAGTTCATATGTTCAAAATAACATTTTTACATCATTTACAGGAAGTGTTGACGGTCGATTAAATTCAATAGAATCTGTAACTGGTTCTTACGTTGTTACAAGTTCGTTTAATAACCTTACAAGTTCGTTTAATAGTTTTACAAGTTCATATACAACCGGGTCATTTACGGGTTCATTTATTGGTGACGCTACCAATTTAACAAATGTACCTTTTTATATTAGTGGTTCCGATATTAGTGGAAACACATATAGCAAAACCTTTACAAAAATACAATTTGATGATAGTACTGGATTAAATGTTGATGAAATTGACCCGGGTACGGCATTTATCTCTATCGGCTCACACTTTAAAGACATATATGTTTCAGGTTCTCCAATATTAAGTGCTACCGGTTCAGATGCTTTTGAAATTATTGGTTTGGGTGGAATCCAAATTAGTTCATCAATTACAGATACGAATGGTAATGGTTACGTTAAAGAATTAACGTTTGACATTACAGACATTTCATCATCATTTGATTCAAGAATTTTAGAGATATCAGGTTCATTGGGTACAGGTGGTAACATGTTAAATGATGGGGCGTTTGTATCATTAGTTCAATCAACACCATCAACAACATGGACATTTAACCACAGTTTAGGTCAAAAATTCCCAATATTTCAAGTATTTGATACTAATGATAGAGTAATTATACCATCACAAATCACGGCGGTTGATACTTCTACGGCAACTATTACATTCCCGTCGGCACAGGCTGGTAGGGTAATAGCTTCTTTAGGTACAGGACCTGGCGGAACTACCCAATTCTTTGCTTCGGCAACCACGTGGTCATTACAACACAACATGGGTACGGAATATCCAATTGTTACTGTTTATGATAGTAATAAAAATATCGTATTTCCCAATCAAATTAAATCAATAAATGAGAATATAATAGATGTTTATTTCTCAGCACCCGTTGAAGGTCATTTAAATGTTGCTAAAGGTGGTCACATTATAAGTGGTTCGGTTAATATGTCCAATATTGATACAAATGGTAGCGGTTTTGTAAGTAGTAGTACCCAAATAACCAATTATGGTTTCGCTATCACAGGTTCAAATAGATTCAACGGTAATCAAACAATCACGGGTAGTGTTACATTAAGAAACGCTAAAATAGACTCAACTTGTAGTGTTATATCAACTAACACAACTATCTTTAGTTTAGGTTCATTTGATGGCGCTAATTTTGATTATGTCGTTAAGAATGGTTCTAACATGAGAGCAGGTAATATAATGTCGGTGTGGAATGGGTCTAATTCTAAGTATACTGAGACATCAACCATGGACTTAGGTGATACTTCCGATATAACATTTAACGTATCAGGAACAGGACAATTAAATGCGGTTGTGGCCTCAGGAACTTGGACAGTTGAGGTGTTGTATAGGGCTTTAGGTTGTTCATAAAATAATATTACTTATTTCATTATGAGAGGTATTTATTAGTAACACGTTAGTGGATAGTGAAACTAATCAAATATGGCAAACGAATTTAAAATTAAGAACGGACTCGTCGTGTCCGGTTCTGCGGATTTCGAACAAGATTTAAGAGTTCGAGGTATACTAACAGCGGATGAATTTCATTCATCAGTCGTAAGTTCATCAATCATTTATGAAAGCGGTTCATCCGTTTTTGGTAATTCAAGTGATGACACTCATAATTTTACCGGTTCAATTGTTATTACCGGTTCAATTTCACTTAATGGTGAAGAGGTTGGTACAGGTAAATTGGATGAAATAAAATTTGATGCGTTTACCTCATCAATTAATTCATATACATCATCTAACAATTCATTTGCCACATCGTTAAATTCATTTACAGCTTCGGCGAGTACTGATATAACGACATTATTCAATAATGACATACTATTTGCTCAAGAATCGGGTAGTATAAGAACAGCATTCAACACATTCACTTCCTCATACAATACGGGTTCATTTAGTGGCTCATTTAAGGGTAATGGAAGTGGTTTATATAATATACCGGCAAGTGGAGTTACAGGGTTAGAATTAAATAAAATTTCTGACGGAGCAACCGTTGCTCAGGTTTATGATAATATTGGTTTAAGAATTAATGATGATACATATGTAACCGGTTCGATTTATGTGACGGGTGACGTCATAATTAATGGTACATCATATAATGCGTCAACTTCAGGTACTTCAGGAACATCAGGTACTTCCGGTACTTCGGGTACGAGTGGTTCTAGCGGTTCGTCTGGTACTTCAGGAACGTCAGGTACCTCCGGTACGTCGGGTTCTAGTGGAAGTTCAGGAACAAGTGGGTCTAGTGGAAGTTCAGGTACATCAGGAACTTCAGGAACTGCGGGAACTTCAGGTTCTAGTGGTAGTTCAGGAACAAGTGGAACTTCTGGTTCGGATGGTTCATCAGGAACTGCGGGAACTTCAGGTAGTTCAGGTTCTAGTGGTACTTCAGGTTCTAGTGGCACTTCGGGTAGTTCAGGTACTAGTGGAACCTCAGGAACGTCAGGTTCTTCAGGAACATCGGGCACTTCAGGTACAAGTGGTTCTAGTGGTTCATCTGGAACATCAGGTACAAGCGGGACCTCTGGAAGTTCTGGTTCTTCAGGTACTGCGGGGACATCTGGTAGTTCAGGAACTAGTGGAACATCAGGTAGTTCAGGTTCTTCAGGAACTGCGGGTTCTTCAGGAACAAGTGGAACTTCAGGTTCTAGTGGTAGTTCAGGAACAAGTGGAACATCAGGTTCTAGTGGTACTTCAGGCACAAGTGGAACCTCTGGAAGTTCTGGTTCTTCAGGTACGGCGGGAACATCAGGTTCGAGTGGCTCATCAGGAACTGTTACTTTAACAGGGACTAAAGATAATGGATTATTAACTTTAAACGGTTCATCGCCAAACGTTACTGCTGAAAGTAATCTAACATTTGATGGTTCATTATTAACGGTTGTTGGTGATGAAACTATATCAGGCTCGTTAATAGTCACTCAAAACTTTACAGTTTTAGGTTCATCTTCAATCTTATATGTGACATCATCACAACTTCGTATTGATGACAACGTTATCACATTAAACACATCGTCACCAGGACAAAGATTCGGTGGTCTTGAAGTTTATGATTCGGGGTCAATTACACAAGCAACTGGCTCACTACTTTGGGATTCAGTCAACAATAGATGGATTTATCAAAATAGTAGCGAAGCTGGATACGGTGGAGGTATGTTATTATCGGGTCCACGTAGTTCTGGTTCATTAGGTTCGGAATTAAGTTTAACCTCAGGTAAAATTGCCAAATCGGCGGGCGGTGACCACTTAAACGATTCAATAATGACTGAAACCAATGGTGGTATCGGGGTTTCAGGTAGTATGTCCGTAACAGGTTCGTTTGTTCTTAACGGTACAACATACTCAACCCAAACATCGGGAACAAGTGGTACATCAGGAACATCGGGAACATCTGGTAGTTCGGGTTCTTCAGGTACCGCAGGGACATCGGGTAGTTCAGGTTCAAGCGGAACATCTGGAACTTCGGGAACGTCTGGTTCATCAGGAAGTAGCGGTACATCAGGTACTTCGGGTACGTCGGGAACAAGCGGAAGTTCGGGTACCAGTGGAACTTCAGGGTCTAATGGCTCTTCAGGAACGAGTGGAACTTCGGGGTCTAGTGGTAGTTCGGGAACGTCAGGTTCAAGTGGTTCTTCAGGAACTAGCGGAACTGGTGGTACATCGGGTTCTAGCGGTAGTTCGGGAACCTCAGGTTCAAGTGGTTCATCGGGTACTAGTGGTACATCGGGAACTAGTGGTTCTTCAGGTTCTAGCGGTAGTTCGGGTTCTAGTGGAACATCAGGTTCTTCAGGAAGTAGTGGAACTTCAGGTACAAGTGGGTCTTCAGGAAGTAGTGGTTCATCAGGTTCAAGCGGTTCATCGGGAACGTCGGGCTCAAGTGGTTCGTCAGGAACTTCAGGTTCAAGTGGCTCATCAGGTTCAAGTGGTTCATCGGGAACGTCTGGTTCAAGTGGTAGTTCAGGAACCTCACCAAACGCTTCATTATATGCTGCATTAGCGGGTACACAAACATTCTCAGGTACCAACACATTTACAGGCGCAGTTAATATCTACAATAGTGATGGTAATGATTTTAGACTTTACACGACGGGTGCTGGTAGTGGTTCTGCCAGAATTTACTATAATGCGACTGCCAACCAACTTAGAATATATGCAACAGCAGTAACGAGTGATGCGACAACAAATATTGGCTCATTAGCGTTATATATTGGTGGTGCATATAAAACAGTTCTACATGAAGGTAACTACACTTCATATGCAATGCAGGGTGCGGGTTATTCGGCAAATCAAAATTTAAATACAACCAACTCACCAACATTTGCTGGCATAAACGGTGGAGGTTTGTATCTTACATCACAAGGTGTTGCCAACAACACACCAAGTTCCCCTTCAGCAAACGTAGGTGTATATGCCGGCACATATGCGTTTATTGACCTATCAACGGCCGACACGAATGGTGGTTGGATTGATTTTAGTAAGGCAAATGGTACAGATTATTCTGGTAGAATAAGATACGAAAATGGGGTGGATGCGTTAAGATTTTTTACGGGTGGTACTGAAAGAATGTATATGAATAGTGCTGGAATTTTACCAACCACTAACAACACATACAATTTAGGTTCACCATCATTAGGATGGGCAAATCTTTACACCAACGACTTACACCTAAGTAATATGGGTAAACCTGAGGGTAATGATGTGGATGGAACCTCTGGAGATTGGACTATACAAGAAGGTGAAAAAAATCTTTATATTCTCAATAACAGAACAGGTGAAAAATATAAGTTTAATTTAGATAAAATAGAATAATATGGCGGTTTACGTTAAAACGAACGTATTAGATAAAGAAGATATAACATCCAACGGTACTTTTAAGAATGAAATAGTTCGAGAAGGTCTACAACTACATTATGACGTGAATAACTATTATTCATGGCCAAATGGTGGTTCCGTTTGGAATAATCTTGCAGCTTCACATAGCACATTAGGTATAAATGGTGGAATGACAACCTCAACATTTAATGGGGTTAAGGGTTGGAATATGAATGCCGATGGTGCGTTTTTAAGTGGTACATATGAAGGTGTACAACCTGTTGGTATGTCCACATTCGAAGCTTGGATTTATCCTGGTGCTTCTGAAGTAACTTCAGGTGATAGAGGTACTGTTATTTTATTATATGGTGGGGCATGTTCACAATATATGAGTTGGAATAAATCCAATCAATACTTGTCAACTTATTGGTATTGTAGTGATAATAATGGATACCACGAAACAAACGGACCAACATCAAGAAAGGCGTGGTCACATTGGTGTACCGTGTGGGATTCAAGAGCGGGTAGATTGTACCAATATGTTAATGGTGTAGCTTCCAACGTAACGGTAGGAATTGCCTCCACCACTAACAGTTCAAGTACCGCAGCTACTGCTATTTCGATAGGAAGAGAAGGTTCATCAAGACAATTTAGTGGTAGTATTGCAGAGGCTAGAGTTTATAATAGAGCATTAACACCAAGTGAGGTTATGCAGAACTTTTTGGCTGGTAAACAGAAATATTACGGACCAACTTCGGGATTGTTAGCTTGGGTGGATGCGGGTAATTTGGGTTCATATTCTGGTAGTGGTAGTTCTATGACCGATTTGGCGGGTAATGGTAGAACTTTAACATTATATAACGGTTATTCCTATGATGGTGGTAATGAAGGTTCTATATTGTTTGATGGTGTTGGTGGTATGGGTATTTTTAATAGTAGTGCACCCGATATGGCATGGTCACCAAATGGTGCCATTGGTCAATCAACAATAACAATAGAAATGTGGGTAAAATCGACAGACACTGGTGGAGTTTATTTTACAAAACCTTGGAACGGTTCAGGTCAATATAATATATGGATTTTTCCGGGTTCTTTTTATTTGTTTGCCGGCGCATCAACAAGTGAAATTGGTTTTGGTAGAAATCTATCAAATAACACATGGACACATATCGTGTGTTGGGCAAATTCGACACAAATGGGGTATTATATTAATGGTGGAGAATTTAAAGGAAGTCAAAATCATGGATTAACGGGTGATGCCCCATCATCGGGTAACACTAATACACCGGCGGGAGTCTTTACCTTATACCCATATGGTTCTTGGGGTGGTAATAGTGGTTTTAGTATTAATGGATATATGGGTTCGTGTAAATTTTATAATAGAGTTTTATCTGCCGACGAAGTAGGTCAGGCGTTTAGAACACAAAAAGCTAGATTTGGATTATAATGACTGTAATAGTAGGAGGAAATACATTAGATACCGTAAACTTTAACTCATCAGGTGAGGTAAAAACATTTTACTATTTACCCGATGATGGTATGGTTCTTAATTTAAATGCAAATAATTATCAAAGCGGGGCATCCACTTGGTGTGATTCCGTTTATGGTATGTGTTTTAATAGTAGAAATAGTGGAGAACCGTATGTGACCACACCCACACCAAAAACAACAATTGGTAAAATACCTTGTATTCAATTCAATGGTGTTAGTTGGTGGGAATCGGCCAATTCAACAATGAATAATAGAGTTGATTTAAGAGGGGCATTTACATTAGTTTTAATTTATTGGTTTCCTGCAAATAATGCTCGACATAATTTATTTGATAAATCGGGAACATCTTATAACTCATACCAACAAGAATTGGCGTGTACGTGGGAAGTTGGGAACACTATGAGTTGGTATAGGGCGGGAGGTCAAGAAGGAACATACGATTATGCTAATACCAAGGCTTATACCCAAGGTAGGTGGAACTTTATTGCGATAAAAGGTAACGCGGCACACAATGCCGGTTTTTATTACACCTCATCAAGTGGATGGGTTAGTGATTACGGTAACAGAAGTGATACAAATATATTACAAGCATCCACAGTAAAAATTGGAAATGGATATACGGGTATTATGGAGGTCGGTTATTTACATGCCTGTATGGTGTGGAATGTAGATTTAAATGCTACAAGAATCGGACAAGTATATAATTATTATAATAACCAATTTGCACAAGTTGGAGAAACTTTATTTGCTTAGAACATGTCAATTTTTATATCAACATCACAAGGAAGTACAAGAACGTTTGATTCGGCAGGTGGTGCATCATATCCATTGGTGTTAGATGGGTCAACATCAGAAAAAGCGGCACCATCGGCAAATTATTTAAAATTTAAAGTAGGTGTAACAACTAACGGTATCTATTGGTTAAATCCTGGTGGATTGGGTGCCAATCAATTTTATATTGACTTCACTTTTGATTCGACAAGAGCTTGGGTAATGGTTATTGCCAATAGAGCAAGTACTGGTGGTATGGCGGGATTAACGTACGCAAACGCAACAGGACCAAACATAAATTACAATGGAACATATAACTCAAGTTTAGGATTTAATTTATGGGTCGGGTTAGACTATTGGCCATACTTGGGAAACACAATTAACCAATATGTTTACACCTCAGCGACCGGTTTATCGGGAACACACACAAAAAGAGCAAGATGGAAATATAGTGGGTGGTCATCAACCTATGCGTTTTTATATCCAAGGGGTATTACGATAGATGTTGGTTCAGGAACACCTGGTTGGTATGCGTACCACGCGGTTAACGGTTATTCACTATCAACATATAACAATGACCAAGACGCTTATGGGTCAAATTGTTCCGCCAATTACGGTAATCAACCTTGGTGGTTTGGTGCGTGTTGGGATGGTAATTATTTTGCCGGTGGAGGTTATGCTGATGCACCTAACTGGTTAAGTGCCGGTACGGATGTACATAATTATGGTGCAGCGTTTTTATCTTTTACAGACGTATAATATGAAACTAACATTAAAAAAAACAACCGAAGAAAAATTTGAAATAAAGATTATGGATAGACAATATCAAATATTTCATAATGAATTATATTTTAATTATATGAATCATGAAGTTTTTAATAAACAACAATCATTAGATATGATTGAACAATTAAAAACACTTTTTAACGGAATAACAGTAATTGAAAACGATTTTGACGTATGAGAATAGAAGAAGGGAAAGATAAAGACGGAGTACAATGTTGGTTCGTACTTGATGGTGCGGATTTGGTTGGTATTTATTATACATTAATTGAAGCTCAAGACATAGTAAACAATGGCTAGAAAATTTATAAACATGTTTATGGAATCCGATAATTATTACGGTTATTGGTTAGTTGAATACATTGATACTGATGGAACCACAAAAATCGATAGGTTCAATAACGATTTGGAAGCGAAAAAATTCTACAACGAACTAATATTAGAATCACAATCTTAACTTATAATCCATTTCACAAGTATTTATAGTTAAACTATAAATTAATGGAATTATACGGTTCGTTAAATTTAATTTCCGGCTCGTTTATCGGTGATGCTACAGGTTTAGTTAACATACCAGCATCGGGTGTAACAGGATTAAATCTTTCTCAAATATCAGACGGTAGTGTCACTGCCTCAATATCACAAACTAATGGATTAGTAGTTAGCACAGGTGCCGAAATAAACGGTGATTTGGTGGTAACAGGTTCAATATTTGCTCAAAGCTATGTTGTTAGTTCATCAGTATTGTTTTTAACAACAAGTTATGCTAGTGGTTCAAGTGAATTCGGTAACACATTTGATGATTATCATCGATTTACAGGTTCCGTTGAAATTACGGGTTCAATCTCACTTAACGGAGAGCCAATTGGTACTGGTAAATTAAATGAGACCACATTCAACAGTTATACAGGTTCACAAACTATAATTGATTTTGACCAAAGTCATAGAATTAATGTTTTAGAAACATCATCATTAACATTCGCCACAACGGGGTCTAATATCTTTAAGGATGACCAAGTTGTAACCGGCTCAATTTTTATTGATGGTGATTTACATATAAATGGAACCACGTATACCGCAGCAACTTCGGGAACGTCGGGTACTTCAGGAAGTTCAGGTTCATCAGGTACTTCAGGAACATCAGGCTCAGGTGGTTCATCAGGAACTGCCGGTACTTCGGGAACATCGGGTTCTGATGGTAGTTCGGGAACTGCAGGCACATCGGGTAGTTCAGGTTCTAGTGGTACATCGGGTAGTTCAGGTACAAGTGGAACGTCGGGCTCAGGTGGTTCGTCAGGAACTGCGGGTACATCAGGAACTGCGGGTACTTCCGGTACAAGTGGTTCTTCAGGAAGTAGTGGAACTTCAGGTAGTTCGGGTTCCGATGGTTCTTCGGGCACAAGTGGTACATCAGGTACTTCTGGGTCAAGTGGCTCATCTGGAACTAGTGGTACTTCAGGTTCTAACGGTAGTTCAGGAACTAGCGGTACTTCAGGCACTTCTGGTTCTAGCGGTTCATCGGGAACTAGTGGAAGTTCAGGTACTTCAGGTAGTTCGGGCACAAGTGGAACATCGGGTTCTAGCGGTTCATCAGGTACTTCAGGTAGTTCAGGTTCATCGGGGACAGCGGGAACTTCCGGTTCAAGTGGGTCTTCAGGGACTTCAGGTAGTTCTGGAACCGCGGGAACATCTGGTTCTAGTGGTAGTTCGGGTACGAGCGGTTCATCAGGTTCGAGCGGTACCTCGGGTACTTCAGGAACTTCAGGTAGTTCAGGTTCTTCGGGAACTGCTGGTACATCCGGCTCAAGTGGAAGTTCGGGTACGGTAACATTGAATGGTACAACCGATAACGGTATTTTAACATTAAATGGTTCTTCACCTAATGTAACTGCTGAGAGTAATTTAACCTTTAATGGCTCATTGTTAACGGTTGTTGGAGATGAGACTATATCGGGCTCATTAATAGTTACCCAAAACTTTACAGTTTTAGGTTCATCCTCAATCTTATATGTGACATCATCACAACTTCGAATTGATGATAATGTTATCACATTAAATACATCATCACCAGGACAGAGATTTGGTGGTATTGAAGTATTTGATTCGGGTTCGGTTAATCAGGCCACAGGTTCTTTATTATGGGACTCAGTTAATAATAGATGGATATACCAACAATCGAGTGAAGCTGGTTATGGTGGTGGTATGTTATTATCGGGTCCACGTAGTTCAGGCTCATTAGGTTCTGAATTAAGTTTAACCTCAGGTAAAATTGCCAAGTCGGCAGGTGGTGACCACCTAAACGATTCAATCATGACCGAGACAAATAGTGGTATCGGAGTTTCAGGTAGTATGTCGGTAACTGGTTCATTTGTACTAAACGGCACAACCTACTCAACACAAACATCAGGTACTTCAGGAACTGCCGGAACAAGTGGAACGTCTGGTACTAGCGGTTCATCGGGAACCTCAGGAACAAGTGGTTCATCAGGAAGTAGTGGTACATCGGGTACTTCAGGTAGTTCAGGAAGTAGTGGAACATCAGGTTCTAGTGGTAGTTCGGGAACAAGTGGTTCATCGGGTAGTAGTGGAACATCAGGTTCTAGCGGTTCATCAGGTAGTAGTGGAACATCAGGTTCTAATGGTTCATCAGGAACATCTGGTACAAGTGGCTCCAACGGTTCATCAGGAACCTCAGGTTCTAGTGGGTCTTCAGGGACGTCCGGTTCTAGTGGTTCATCAGGTAGTAGTGGAACATCAGGTTCTAGTGGTAGTTCGGGAACCTCAGGTTCAAGTGGAAGTTCTGGTTCATCTGGAAGTAGTGGTTCTTCAGGGACGTCCGGTTCTAGTGGTTCATCGGGTAGTAGTGGAACATCAGGTTCTAGTGGTTCATCGGGTACAAGCGGTAGTTCAGGTTCATCGGGCTCATCGGGAGCGGCAACCATTAATAGTAATACCGACAATTATATCTTAACAGCAACGGGAACGGCGGGATTAATTCAAGGAGAGTCAAATTTAACTTTTAATGGTTCCACATTAACACTAAATGGAATTTATTCAGGTAGTGGTGGTGCCTTTTCACATAATGTCGGTAATCAAGCCAATACAACTGAAATATTTGTACATAATGGCGCCAATACACCGGTTCCATTTAGAATGACTAAAGCCGGTTATAGTGGGGCGGGTTCCACTTACGGAATTCTTCAATTATACATGAATGACAATACCGTAGGTAATGGAGCTAATCTATATTTCTGTGCCAATAATTCATCAGGAACATTATATGAATATGCGGGTATTGGGATGCAAATTAAATCCTCTACTGCGGGTAGTGAAAGTGCTAGATTATATTTTTACAGACAAAATAGAGCGATAAGTGGCACATTTGATAATGACGGTACTTTGCGCGTCATTGGTGACATTTATGTACAAGGTAATGGTACGACATCAGGTACACAAGTTGTTTATAATAGTGGAACTTGGGGCATAAGTATTTCAGGTAATGCGGCTACCGCCACATCAGCGACATCCGCAACTGCGGCCACATATGCGGGTACACTATATTCTAACGATTTAAGAACAATATCACCAAGTTCACATACGGCATATCGTGCCACATTTGGATTTACATCATGGGCAAATAACAATACCTCTAGTTATGCTGATTATTTACATTTAAGAAGTTACTCAGATGGGAGTGGTGGTAATGATAATTTAGTCATGTTTAATAAGTCATCCATCGCCATGAGAGTTTACCAACAAAGTTGGAATTCGGCAACTGCTTATTCATCTTATGCTGACGTATTGATGACAAATAACTTCGCTTCATACGCAGTGGCGTTATCGGGTGGAACAATGACGGGGACTTTAACCACCGCAACACCATTAACAATAAAAGGAACAAGTCCTTACATTCAATGGCAAGATGCTTCGGGTTCAAGATTGGGTTATATACAACATGCGACAAACTTGGTAATGGCTGCCGATACGGGTTATATTGGTTTAAGTAATAACGTAAATGTTACAGGACACTTATCACCAGCATCGAATTCGACTTATGATTTGGGCACATCATCAGCACGTTGGAGAACCCTTTACACTTCTGACTTAAGTTTAAGTAATGGTATTGGTGATTATACAATAGTTGAGGGTGAGAACGATTTGTTCTTATATAATAATAAACAAAATAAAGTATATAAATTTATGTTGCAAGAGGTTAACCCTAAAGACGCAACACCAAAAATAGAATAATATGCCGTTAGATGTTGGAGGAAACGTATTATCAAGCACAGGTATTAGTAACTATAATTTTACAACATCAATTGTAAAAGACGCGTTAATTTTACATGTCGATGCTGCGAATAAAAATTCATATCCAGGTACAGGTACCGCTTGGTACGATTTAAGTGATTTTGGTATGACGGGAACCACACAAAGTGGTGTATCTTATTCAAGTAGTAACACAGGAGTATTGTCTTTTGACACATCAGCAAATGCCTATGTTCAATTTTTAGGTCATCCATTAACTAGTTTTAGAACTGGTGATTTTTCTTTGGAAATGTGGATTAGACCAACATCACTCTCAAGTTATACACATATGTTTGCTATGCCCGACCAAAGTACATTTGCTTTAAAGGCTAACGTTACTGACGGTGCTATATATTTTTATTCATCAGCATTTACAACTTACGGTTCTACCCCCGGTTGGACATTAACAATCAACACTTGGAATCATGTTATCATGACTAGAAGGTCATCGGTGGCCTATTGTTATTTAAATGGGCAATTAAAAGGTAAAGTTACAGGTTTTACAAATGATTTCTATGGTCAGGCAATGAACATAGGTGCTGGTTGGCCAAATGAAAGACCAACAAAACAAGTATCACAAGCGAGAATATATAATAAAGGTTTAGTTAACGCTGAAGTTCTAAATAACTATTACGCAACTAAAGGTAGATTTGGTTTATAAAATTATGGCAATTAATATTAACGGTAATGTAATAGATTCTACTGTTTTAACACCCGATTTAAGTGTTTATAAGAACACATTTAGAAAGGTAACATTAGATATGATTGATTCATATGAAATACCAAACTCAACTTTGGTATATTCTCAAAATGATTCTAACGGTTTCTATACAATAAAGGCGTATCATAATGGTGGTGGTTGTGGTAGTCCTGCGGAATCGGGCGTGTGGGTTAAAATAAAAACATCAATTCCGTGGAGTAGAGTTGTATGTGACTTTACGGTTAAAGGTTCGGCCGCTTGTTGGGGATTCAACGGCAATGGGTACGGTCAATTTACGGACCAAAGTGGTAATTTACAAAGTTATTCAACCGCTTCCGGTGACATTATTTTTGGACCCGACGCCATTAATGCTTTTGAAAATACCGCTTACACCATAAAGGCTAGTGCTTGTGATAATGATGCCAATAATTTCATGAGATTTAATACATCATCTGATAGAACATTTACCATGTTTTCAAGAAGAAATAATTTATCAAACTTAGCAGGACCATTACACGGCAGGTCATGTAATAGTACGGGAGTGGATAGCTACACAATTATCTCAAACATTTATATATTTTAAGACATGGGTATAGATTTTAACGGAGATAGTTTAGATAAAACAACAATTGGACTTGAAGGTCAATCGGTTAAATCGGTTGTAAGAAATGGTATTGTATTATATTTTGATGCCGCAGACAAAGATTCTTACCCAGGAAGTGGTACTACTTGGTATGATTTATCGGGTAATGGTTTTAACGCCACATTAAAAAATAGCCCAACATTTACCACCAATAATTTAGGTAGATTTTCTTTGGATGGTACAGATGATTACGCATATGTGAGTGCCACTTTTCCATCATATACTAATTTTACAGTATCGTTTTGGTTAAATAGTCAAACTACTGCAAATCATAGGGGAATATTTTGTATTAAAAACTCGGCCGACACTGCAGATTACACTTCAGGTAACTTTGCCATACACACCATAAGTGGCGGATATTTTGGTATGGAGGCTAATAATTTATATGCGGGAAACACCTCACAAAATAGTACAGTTGTTTATAATACAAACGCACATTGTACTGTGGTGTGCGACCAAACAAATTCAATTGTTAGATATTACCTAAATGGACAACCAAACGGTACACAATCAATAACATCAACTTTAACGTTTAGTGACCATAACGCACTTTTTATTGGCACAAGACAATACTCAACAACCGGAGAAAATTCTTATCAAAATCCTTTGACGGGTTATCTATATCAATTATTATTTTACCAAAGAGTATTAACACAAACTGAAATTTTTCAAAATTATAACGCAACTAAAAGTAGATTCAGTTTAGGTGGATATTATAATTGTGGTTATGGTTGTCAATATTACACATATAATCCAGGTTGTACCGCTTGTTAATTAAAACTTTTTTTGTTATATTGTTCAAATGAACGATATTGGATTTGGTATTTTATGTTTTGGTGAACCATATTATTTTGATGGTGCTTTAGATAAAATAAAAAATATTGAACAGTATGGGTTAAATTGTTATCTACTAACAGATAGACCGGATTTCTTTAAAGAAGAGAATGTCAAAATTATTACACATGTAAGAACCTATTACTCATACCATGATAAGATGGTTCTCCCAAAGTATATACTAAAAGAACACAAAATATGTATATTAATTGATGCTGATTTACATATACCCGATTTCTCATTTATTGACATTTTAAAGACTTATAATTTTAAAAATGGAATCACGTATCTTAGTTCATTAATAAATCACTCAGCTAAAAGGGAATACGTTAAGGACTTAGATTTGACACAACCCGAATGGTTAACATATCACAATTACTGTGAAAATATATGTCCAAACTTTAATGAGTTTGAAACAATATGGGAATATTTTTTAGTGATTAAAAAAGAAGGTTTTAATGAAACTAATTTTTATAGAGAATATGAGAAATTACAATTGGCAAAGGAATTTTCAGATTTAAAATTAAATAAAGAAGTAAGTGGTGCTGGTGAGGGAATATCTATTGCTATAGCTTCCGATTTATCAGATACTCAAATACAAAAAGACGAAATATTATATAATCTACTAAAAGATAAAATGACCAGCTTAAGTAGAAAATACACACCACCAGAATTATGGCCAAATTGGATGAAATGATAACAAATCAAAATTTTATTAGATATTCAATAACCGCCAATGCGGGTGAACCTGTTCCATATCTTTGGACACACGGGGCAACTACCGAACATATGGGTGATGGGTTGTTAGTTTACTCAACAATACAACATATGAGGGCAAAAAATTGTGTATGTATTGGTTCTGGTGGTGGTTATATACCACGAATCATGACACAAGCAAGATTAGATTTACATAAACAAAATATATTCAATGGTAACAATGATTCAAATTGGGGTAATATTGGGGCTACTTACGTTGTCGATGCTTGTAATGGCGTTGGTGGACATAATGACTTGGAGAACGAGGAGTCTTACTTTAGAAAAACCTTTAACTCACGTTTTATTAAAGCGACTTCTGAACACGCGTTTTATGACTTTTTTGTTAGACAAGATATTAAAATAGATTTTTTATTTATCGATGGCGACCATTCGTATGAAGGTGTAAAGTTAGATTTTGATTTATACTCAACAATATTATCAGAAAAGGGTGTAATAATGTTACACGATACAGATGAAAAATATGAAGAAAGTTTAATTATTTCTGAAGATTCTAAAAAAGACCATTATCGATTTGATGGACCATCTAAATTAGTAAAAGAATTACAAGAAAATCCCGAGTGGAACTTGATTAACCTATTTAATTTCCGTATATTAGTGGATAAACCATCATCAAGTGGTATTACCATTATAAACCGAAAATGATTAGATTACTTACAGTTATTGGTCACGGGATAAACCTACTCCCACATTTTATTAAACATTATCAACAACAAGTTGATGAAATTAACATTGTAGTTTACGAATCAGACATAGAACCAAATATTAAATCGGAAGTTGAGACCTTAATAAGTGATTATAATAATGTTAAAATTATTTTTACAGTAAAGGATAGAATTTTCGATTGGGAAAAAGTAACAAAACTTTATAATTTTATAAAATCAAAACATCCAAACGATTGGTGGGTCATTTCAGATATTGATGAATTTCACTTATATCCTAACGATAATTTAAAAAAATTAATCTCAAATTGTAATGAATATGGTTGGGATGTGGTTAGGGGTGGTTTTATAGATAGAGTAGGTCCTGATGGTAAATTTCCTAAATTAGAACCTAATATAAATATTTTTGAACAATTCCCGAATGGTGGATTTTTTAGGTACCCAATGAGTAAAGCATGTCCAAATAAAATTTGTGTAATGAGAGGATATATTGAATTGACTAATGGTCAACATTACGCAAAGATAAATGACCATACAACTTGGAGATGGCAGGGTTGGAATCATCCATTAATAAATCCACACTCATTTGTTCAGGTACATCATTTTAAGTGGGACGAAACTGCTGGCGAAAGAATCAGAGCGGTGGCTAATGTTAATCAAGAATATGCGTATTCTGAGGAATATAGAATAATGTACCGACAATTAGCTAAAACAAGATTTAAAATTAACTTAGAAGATAATGAATTTATGTTTGAGTTAGGTTTAGATAAACCCGAATTTAAAAAATATAAAAATTGGAATAAATTAATTAATAAAATAATATCAATATGACAGAAGAAGAAAAGTTTGAACTTGAAAAAAAGAAAGTAAAAGCAATTGAAAAGATTGCCAATTCACTTGACGCGTTAACCATATGGTTTGAAGAAATTGACAAACAAGAATGGAGTGACCGTGTACAATTTTATTTGGCTGAGTGGCATAAAATCGCATCCCCAAAAGAAGATACGACATTAAATGATTAATAAATTAGGTATCATAGTTCCATATAGGAATAGACCCGCACATTTAGAGAAGTTTAAAAAATCCATTACGGAATATCTAAAAGATAAAGATATGCGTTATGAGGTTTTTATTATCGACCAAGATAATGGAAAACAATTTAATCGTGGGATGTTACTCAATATTGGGTTTACATATGCCTTAAAAGCAAAATGTAACTATGTTGCGTTTCATGATGTGGACATGTTACCTATTGATGTTGATTATTCATACACAGATATACCTTTACATTTATCAACCGATTTTATATTAGACAACGGTGAAAAACATCGTGAGATATTTGACGAATACTTTGGTGGTGTGACATTATTTCCTGTGGAAACATTTAAGTTAATAAATGGTTACTCAAACAAATATTGGGCTTGGGGTTATGAAGATGACGACCTTTTACTAAGATGTAAAGAACATCAGGTAGAATTGGATACTCTATTTTTAAGAAACATGGGTAAAAGAGGTAAGAATGTAAAATTCAACGGTTTTGATACTTACGTTACCGGTAAAAACGTATTTGATTTTACATGTGACGCCACATTTTTTATCTCTTTTTATCCTGACAAATTAACTTTAGACCACACCAAAGAGTCAGATGATTTTACCATATTTAGTATACCCGGTTGGGATTTCGCGGTATGTTTTAATTCATTTAGTAGATATAATTTTTGTACTTTTGATACATCACACAATGCGTTGTTTGTCAATTCAAATATTAAAACAAACTATAGAACTAACATTACCGTAACTTACAATCACGAAGAAAAGGTTATTAATGTATATCAAGACGGGTTAATTATTGGTAGTACTCAACCGTTTAGAAAATTGTACTTTTATCGAAAAGAATCAAATTTCTTTTTAGGTGCTGCCAATCCCAATAGAGAAGAAAAACAAAATTACTTTAAGGGATATTTTGATGAGTTTGCTTATTTTGATAAGTTATTAACTGAAAAAGAAATAACTGACATTTCATTAAATAAGTATAATCTTCTAAATGAAGATTTTGATGATTATAAATCATCATCAAATCTTAAAACATATTACAACGCCAATCACATTGACAACTACAAATTAAAAGACTTATCGGGAAACGATAACGACGGTAAAATTTATAAATGTGAAATTGTTAAATCAACATTTAGTGAATTTAAAGATGTAAAAATTCCTCACAGAAGAAAGGGTATTTTCAAATCCATTATACATGAGGAAAATGGTTTTATCGACAATAGATGGAAAGACCAAGCGACAAGATGGAATCAATTACGTTTTTTTAATGAGGTTTGTGTAGATAAAACTTTATTATATAATGATGGGTTATCCGATTTGGAATTTATCGAACACGGAATAATGACCGACAAAAAAATAAAACAAATAAGTGTTGGTTTATGAGCCATAAATTAGGAATCTGTATACCATACAGAAATAGAAAAGAACATTTAGAAAGATTAGTTCCACATCTTTCAGAATACCTTACAAGTCAAGGTATAGAACATAAATTTTATGTTGGACACCAAGTAGACGATAAATTGTTTAATCGTGGAACCATGAAAAATATTGCTGCGGAATACGCATTTAATGATGGATGTGATTACATAGCATGGCATGATGTTGATATGTTAACAATTGGTGAGGACGGTCAAATAAACGGTGACTATTCCTATCCCGAAGAAACACCAATACATATCGCCACCAAACTTTCCAAATATAATTATGGATTAGGTTACGACCAATACTTTGGTGGAGTTGTTTTATTTACCAAAGAACAGGCAGAAAGAACCAATGGTTATTCAAACGACTATTGGGATTGGGGTCAAGAAGACGATGATTTATTTTGGAGATGTTATTTTGAGGGTTACACAACTGGTAATATAAATAACCATTATGAGGAAAGAATTGTTGCCAATTTTAATGGTAATAGTTCATATATACCGGTACCGGTTAATAGAGAAATTAGTTCATGTCTTCATGGTGACCACACAATCACCATGTTATTTAATCCTGAACAACAGGACGAAAAGGTACCAATATGGTTAGTTGGCGACCCTAATAAAAGATTCATTGAGTACCCACTACTAAGAAAAGATGGTAGTTGGAATTGGGGGTTGTCATTTAATAATTCAAGAGCGGTTACAATGACCTTATTTGATAAAAACGGTAATAGACATTACAATTGGGCTAAACGATTTGAAAATATGTGGACAAGGGTAACCATATCTTTTAATCAAGAAGAAAAAAACGCCTACTTTTATATAAACGATGAATTAATTCGTCAAATGAATGGTATTAAAGAAAACTTACCATTCCCAATTGGTGAAGACTTAAAGTCACAAGATGCGGTTAAACCATTTTTACTTGGTTTATGTCCACAAATGGGTACCCATTACAAAGGTAAAATTGCGGAATTTAAGATTTACAGTAAATTCTTCGACAACATACCAACAATGGAAAAAAATACCGAAGATTTGGTGTTAGATTATAATTTTTCAGGTAGTGAGGGTTATGATATAACATTTACCAATGAAGATATTGAACTAATTGAGAACATAATTCCTTATAGAAGAGAAGGTAGTTTTTATTGTCTTCCACATATTGATGAGGGATTTGTTAACGGTAGGTGGGCTAAGGGTGAAACAACCGCACGTAATGAAAAAAGATTTGTTACTGAGATGCAACAAGGTAAAATAAACTATAAAAATGATGGGTTAAACTCAATGAAATATGAGTTAGTTAACACTGAAATGTTTATGGATAATTGTATAATAATAAACGTAAAACTATAATAAAATGGAACAAAGAAAGTATCTTCCGACATTATCGGAATTAATCGATAGATTATCTATCGCACAACTAAAAGAAAATTTTATCTCTGAGCACAGGGATGAATATGGTCAAGAAATTAAAGACATCCAACACGACATTCAATTATTATTGGATAATTCAGATGCTTTGGTTAATGCTGAAAGTATTCGTGCCATTATTGTGTTAGCACAAATGAATTTACACATTTGGCATAATGAATCCAACTATCGCAAGGGTATTAAAGATGGTAATAATCTTGAGTTAACACATGGATTAAATGGTATTAGAAACACCGCAAAAAATAAAATACAAGAAGTTGTTGGTGGCCGTAAAGATTATAAAATTGACTGTTTGGCCGCTGATTTTAAAGACTGGGAAATCAGTTGGTAATATGAACTACGAAATAATAGAATTTAAACATCATAAGATTTATAAAATTAAAATTGATGGTGTTGATATTGAATTATTAAAACATGATTTTGATAATGAAAATCTATTTTTAAGTAAGAC
>Ga0247723_1000325_pt1 | contig 32615 bp, 42 predicted proteins | sample MSEWelMarce5H_FC_FD_189079 | JGI IMG/M metagenome (GOLD analysis project Ga0247723, IMG submission 189079) | Subsurface sediment microbial communities from gas well in West Virginia, United States - MSEEL Well Study Marcellus 5H_FC | ecosystem: Environmental > Terrestrial > Deep subsurface >... | reverse complement strand
TGCTGTACTTGCCTGGGCTGTCGAGGGTGCAATTAAATACTTAGGTTCGTCTGCTCGTGATCCGCTTGGTTGGTGCTCTGCTGTTCGCGAAGCAGCCGACATCTATCGCAAGAACGAAGACCGTATCGGCCTATTCTTAGATGAAGAAACCCGTGAAACTGAGGGTGCGTCTGTCTTAGTTAAGCAGCTGTACTCAATTTACCGAATGTGGTCAGATGAGCGCGGTGAGCGTCCAATGACTCAGATTGCATTCCAGCGCAAGCTAACCGACCGAGGATTACCTATCTTTGGTCAGGGGTCTAGAGCCGAAGTTAGAAACCGTACTCAGCTGCCAAGAGTGGTGGAATCCGCTGAAGTTGATTGGTCTATGGCTACACGTTTCGCACGTAATATTTAGTTTTTATGTGGTAGGATATCAGTGTGTTTCTCGGGAGAGGTTGCGACACCAAGGGGTCTGCGTAAAGCAGGCCCCTTGAACTAAATCTTACAAATTAAGGAAAACCATGCACGTAAGAATTGCTACTCCTATGTACGGTGGAAACTGTAAAGGAATATATGTAGACAGTATTTTGGGCCTAACGTTTGAGCTAACCAAAGCTGGACACGAGGTGTCTTTTTCTAAGGTTTACAATGAGAGCCTGATTACTAGAGCAAGAAATAATCTTGTTTATGAGTTCCTAAACAGTACTGCTGATGTCTTGCTATTTGTAGATGCAGACGAAGGATTTAACGCAGCGGACGTAGTTAAAATGTTGGAATGCGATAAGGACATTATTGGTGGCATCTATCCAATGAAAAATATTAACTGGGATAGTGTAAGAAAAGCTGTACTTGCTGGAAAAGAAAATTTGGCAGAGTACGCTGGATTTTTTGCACTAAATATGCTTCCGGGTGAGACTCATATAAGACTAACTGAACCAGTAGAAGTTACTGAAGTAGCTACCGGTTTAATGGCTATTAAACGTTCTGTTTTTGAAAAAATGGAAGAGCATTGCCCGAAATACGCATTAAACAATAGCACTGCCAATTTTGAGTTTGACAAAATGGTTACAGAATTTTTTGCAACCAGTATTACTCCAGAAGGTATTTTGCTGTCGGAAGACTACCACTTCTGCCGTAAGTGGCGGGAACTGGGTGGTCAGGTTTATGCAGCTCCTTGGATTGCTGTAGACCATGCTGGAGAGTATATCTTTAGCGGTCGATTTGCTTCGCACCTAATGTTAAATGCCACTAAGAGTGAGTAATTATGGCATCAAATAACTTGGTTCAAAAAGCCGTGGCTCATGGGGGTAAACTTGCTCCTTTGGTTATATCTAATGGATTAACTTCCGGGACCGGACTAATGAATCCATCCGTTTTTGTTAATTCTAAAAATGAGATTTTTGTAAATTTACGCCACGTCAACTACACGCTGTATCATTCCGAGAACGACCAGCAGTTTCCTAGCCGCTGGGGACCTCTGTCCTACCTGCACCCGGAGCAGGATCAGGCACTTCGCACGACTAATTACATCTGTAAGCTGGATGAGAATCTATCTATGGTTGGTAGCGGGGTAGTAGACACGTCAGAGTTTGACGTTACTCCGCTCTGGGAATTTACTGGAGAAGAAGATTGCCGTTTAGTTGAGTGGGATGATAAATACTACATAATTGGCGTAAGACGCGACACTACTCCGCATGGTGAGGGTCGCATGGAGCTCAGTGAAATTAATATCGACGAGAGTACTTGGGAAATAAAAGAAATTTCTAGAATGCGTATTCCTGCTCCCGGGGCAAATAATTCTTACTGTGAAAAAAACTGGATGCCGATTCTTGACAAACCTTTTCACTTTGTAAAGTGGACTTCCCCAACTGAAGTTGTTAGAACATACCCCGAGCTCCCGCCCCGCTGTGATCAGGTTACTGTAAACCAGGGGCTTGTTCCTCCTAAAGACCAAAGAGGGGGCTCCCAGGTTGTTAGATGGGGGAACGTCTACATTGCAATTACGCATGAAGTGGATCTTTTTAAAAACTATCTAGACCAGAAAGATGGGATCTACCGCCACCGCCTTGTTGTGTGGGACGAGCAGTTTAATTTAATTGGCCTTTCTCCAGAACCGTTTACCTTTTTAGAAGCTCGCGTTGAGTTTGTAGCCGGAGCTGCTAAGTATGGCGAAGATCTTTTGATTAGCTTTGGACTACAAGACAATGCCGCTTTTGTACTCCGCACGCCAAAGGTTGTAGTTGAAGATCTGATCTTGGAGGCTCTTACTTATGAGTTCTAACGATATTATTGAACGTTTGATTGTAGATGCGTCTACTGACCCACTCAACCCAGAGAAAAACTTAGCTATTGCTGTAGAGTATGAAAAGTTAGGTCAGACGGCATCTGCCGTCGGATTCTACTTGCGTGCAGCTGAATATGGGTATGACAACAATGGCATGGTTACTTACGCGGCACTACTTCGCGTATCTATCTGTATTGAAGGTCAAAAAGATCGTGGGCTAACTGTCAGCAACGTTCTTTTACAAGCAATTGCTTATGCCCCTGATAGACCGGAGGCTTACCTACTAATGTCTAAGTTCTACGAGAAGTCTGGTGCTTGGCAAGAAAGCTATACCTTTGCTGCAATGGGTCTCATGTATTACCGAACAATCTGGGAACTTCCGGTAGACGTCGGGTACCCGGGAGCATATGCTTTAGAATTTCAGCGGGCAATTGCAGCTTGGTGGATTGGTCGTAAAGACGAGAGTTTAGAAATGTTGCAAGACCTTTCTAAAAATAGATTTGTAAATAAAGAATATGCTTCGGCTGTTGCAAGCAATTTATCTAGATTGGTACCTAATGATGTTGCTATTTGATATTGGAGCTAACAAAGGAGACGCAACTATTGCTGGTACTGCCCTTGGGTATAAAGTTATTGCTCTAGAGCCGGCTCCTAAAGTTTTTGCCAAACTTGTACGTAATTTTATTTATGACCCGAACGTTATTCCACTTAGACTAGCGGTGTCTGAAACTACTGGTGACAGAATAGAGTTTTACGAGTGTGTGGAAGATGGCTTATCTACAACAGAAAAATCATGGCTAACTGATCCCGATATGCCCTACAACGGTAAAGAGTTTAGAACTATTTACGTAAACACCTGCACGATGGATTGGTTGGTTGAGCAATACGGTAAGCCTGACTTAATCAAAATAGATGTCGAGGGGGCGGAGTGGTCGGTCCTACGTGGAATGACTAAACACTCTGGAAAGATTGCTCTTGAGTGGACAAGAGAGACTATGGATAAACATAATGAGCAACTTCAATATCTTAAGTCTATTGGTTATACAAAGTTTAGATTGCAGTTTATAGAGCATCATTTAGTAGAACCTGATGACGAATGGCAAAAAATTAGCAAGACCACTGATCTTGAAAAAATTCGTCAGGATAAGCAAATGTGGTGGGTTTCCAAAGGATGGAAACGTTCTAACCTAAGACCAACTGCTGACGTTGGAATGCTCTGGGTTAGCTAGATAAATCTTTAATTTGATTTTCTAGTTCTTCTACTTTAGCTACTAGTAAAATTACAGCATTATAAGCGTTCTCTAAAGCTCCCGGATTTGGAAATCCGTCTTCTTTCCACTGCTCTAGAAGTTCTTTTATTTCATCCATTATGCCCAAGTTCCTACGCTAGTCACTGTTCCATTACCAATAGGTGTCATTCTAAAAATTGCCCCTGGCTCAACTATCCAACCATTGTCTGCCGAACCGGCAGAGAATCTAATTGATGGGTAAACTTCTATAGTTCCTGTGCCAGTAACAGCAATTCTTCCACGCATTTTTACTGTGTAATATCTGTTACCTGTGGTCAAAGCGGTTAGAGCTATACCAGTTGTTGTAAATCTATATGCACTCAGGGCTGAAGCCGAACCAAGTCCCGTAGCGTTGTTTCCAGATTCAACAACAGTTTGATGTGCAAGTACCGGGCTACCAGTTACTGTTGTGCTAATGAGATTTATAGTTGGGGTTTGGCTAGTGACAATGAACGCTGCTGATATTACAAACAAACCTTCATATTCATAAGTAGTTCCGGCGGCAACTGTAATACCTGTTCCGCTTGCACCTAAAAGGCTAAGTGGTAAAGCCGCGCTTGTTGCGTCTATAGAGTATTGAGCACTAGACACATAGTAGTAGCTTTGCACATCCAGTGCCCTGCCCGGGGTAGTGCTGGACGTCTTATAGAAAACATTTCCGTCATACTCTATTGCACCCTGTACCGGTGTTGTTAATACGGCTGGGGTTGAGTTTCCAAAGTATAATGGAGCGGTTCCGGCGGCGTTAGTTCCAGAACGAAGAGTCAGTGCTCCAGATGCGGTAATTTGGTTGCTTAACGTTATAGTTCCTGATGCTCCAGAAACTGCAGAACCAATATTTATATTTGTAGTAGAAGTGCCTGAGCCACCGGTTCCAAGATTTATAGTTTTTGTGGCAAGGTTTACTACACCTGTAGAGATGTTTGTTGTGCTTGATCCAGTGCCTGTAGAGCCAATAGTAAGAGTTGTAGCAGCAGCAAACTGGGTTACTGTTGTTGGCGTTGCAAATAAGGCAAGAGTTGCAGCGTTTGAGTTTATTGCTGGGGAGTTTAAGTTTATTGACGTTGAAGATATAAGGTTTGCAGTAGCTGTATTTGTAGCATTTCCAATTGCAACAGCGGAAGCGTTAGTTCCGCCAATAGTGATCGTTCCAAAGGATCCGGTACCTGGCTTGGCACCAACATCTATGGTGATATTTCCGGATGCACCAGTGCTTGAACCTCCAGAGCCCGTTGAAATTGTTAGACTTCCAGAGCTGCCAGACCCTCCCGCACTGGCTGAACCAGTAGTAAGTGTAATAGCACCTGAAGTATTTGTACCGCCAAGGTTTCCAACGGCTCCAGTAGATAAAGTAAGCGCACCTGAAGTACCGTTTGAAGCTGTAGCAGTACCGGTTGACAAAGTTACCGCACCAGAGGCAGCCGCCGAGTCACCTGATCGAATAAGAACCGTACCTGTTGTACCAGAAGTAGTGGTTGTTCCAGTTAAAATGTCGATAGCACCAGAGTTGGCTGATGTTGTATTTGCTGTAAAGAAGTCTAGGTCTGTTGTACCAGTTCCACCCGTTACAGATGTAATACCTGTTAAAGCTAAGTTACCTGTAGTTCTGTTTAGTGCAACAGAAGTTGTACCAATAAATAGAGATGAGTTACCAAGTACTGTTGATGTTAGGGTTCCAGTTACGTTTGCAGCTGGGATGTTTGTAAGAGATGCACCAGAACCAGAGAATGTAGTTGCAGTAATTACTCCACCAGCAAAGTTTCCAGATGCATCACGGATGACAAGTGTAGATGCACCATTAGCCGAAGCTGCATTTGTTGAAAATGCAATAGTGTCTGTTGTAGAATCACCAGTGATTGTTAGCCCGCCAGCTGCAGTAAACGTGAGCGTGTCGGTAGATGAATCAGCAACTGGAGATGTTCCAGATGGAGTTGAGATAGTGGCAAAAGAGTTTGAAGCCGAGCCGCCGCTAACTAGGTTAGTAGATACACCTGCACCACCTGCTGTGATGTCGATGTAGTACCCACGAGCTGACCCGCCTTGCTCAAAGAATCGAAGTCTATTTTGCCAGACGTCAATGGTAACTCCACCAGTGATTGTAGTGTTTGTTACAGCATTAACAAGGAATATTTCTCCACCCTCGTCGCCAGCTCTAGTATTTACTGCAAATTTTCCAGAGCCTAGTGCAAGGTCAGTTCCATCATAAGTAAGCGATGCACTACCTGCAGCAACGTTGCTTCCGTTTTTGTAGACAATTTGGTTTGCTGAACCTGCAACTGGTCCTGTAATTCCTTGGATGCCTTGCGTACCTGTAAGTCCCTGTAGCCCAGTGAAACCTTGCAGACCGGTTGTTCCCTGTGTTCCCGTAGCACCTTGAGTACCAGTTGTACCCTGTGTACCAGTGGTGCCCTGAGTTCCAGTAGTTCCTTGAGTACCAGTTAAACCTTGAAGTCCTGTTGTACCCTGAGTTCCTGTAGTTCCTTGCGTGCCTCTATCACCAGCACGAGCGAAGCTGACTACTAGCTGTTCGGCATTGGACGGAAGACTTCCAGAAACATAAGTGACTGCGTACTCAACCCAACCGAGGTTATCTGTGAGTCCAGTAACACTAAATACTGCATATGTGTTGTCGGTGTTGGTATTTGATTGAATAATCAAATGACCTTCAGTTGGTGTGTTGGTGGAATCGTCAAATGTTAGTAAGTAAGCACTTACGTCGGTACCTTCGACGGTAATGTCATCAATGACAATTGCAGTTGTTGATGAAATAACAGCATTATTAAATCTAACAATTCCTTGACCAGGGTCAGCCATTGTGGTGGTGGTACTGAAGTTGTAGCGGAGCCCGCCCTTATCTCCTTGGCTACCTGTAGTACCTTGGTTGCCTTGAATACCTTGAGTACCCTGAGTGCCAGTGGTTCCTTGTAACCCAGTGAAACCTTGTAGACCTGTAGTTCCTTGAGTTCCGGTTCCACCGGTTGTACCAGTTGTACCCTGAGTTCCTGTAGCACCCTGAGTACCAGTTGTGCCCTGTGCACCAGTTGCACCAGTATTACCGGTAGTGCCCTGTGTACCCTGAATACCAGTTAAACCTTGTAGACCAGTTGTTCCTTGAAGACCGGTTAGACCCTGAGTTCCTGTAGCACCCTGAGTACCGGTTGTTCCCTGTGAGCCTGTGTTACCTGTTGTTCCAGTCGTACCTTGCAGACCTGTTATACCTTGAAGTCCTGTAGTGCCTTGATTTCCTTGGATACCTTGGGTACCTTGTGTACCTACGTCACCGCTTCTAGCAAACGAAATTGTAAGTGCTTCCGAAGCTGATGGAATTGATCCAGCCCACGGGATAACGGGGATTGTAAGCCAGCCCGTGTTATTTGTAAGTGCGCCGCTTACAGTAAACAGGGCATAGGTAGCATCGCCATTAGCGTTAGATTGGATTGTAATCCAACCTCTGTTGGATTGAGTTGATGCACTCCACTGAGCGATGTAGTTTGACACATCTGCACCCTCGACAGTAAGTGCATCAATATAAATTTGAGTAATAGAACCAAATGTTGCGTTGTTAAATCTTATATTTCCTTGACCAGGATCTGCAGCAGTTGTAGTTGTGCTGAAGTTATAACGAACTCCACCTTTGTCACCTTGCGAGCCAGTAGTTCCTTGTAGTCCAGTAGTTCCTTGTGTGCCAGTTAAACCTTGTGTACCGGTTGTACCCTGCGTACCTGTGGTTCCCTGAGTACCTGTGGTCCCCTGAGTACCATTTGTTCCATTAGTTCCAGAAGTTCCTTGAGTACCAGTTGTTCCTTGGGTACCAGTCGTTCCTTGAAGTCCCGTAGTTCCTTGAGCTCCGGTTGCACCTGTGTTACCTGTAGTTCCGGTAGTTCCTTGAGAACCTGTTGCACCAGTGTTACCGGTTAGACCTTGTAGACCAATTGTTCCTTGGTTTCCTTGGATACCTTGTACACCCTGTAAACCAGTCGCACCTGTTGTACCCTGAGACCCTGTAAGTCCTTGTAGTCCAGTTGTGCCTTGTGTCCCAATTGCACCCTGAATACCTGTCAAACCTTGGAAACCAGTTGCTCCTGTAGTCCCCTGAAGACCCTGTACGCCTTGGGTACCTTGTGCTCCTGTAGCACCTGTGGTTCCTTGTAGACCGGTAGTTCCTTGTAATCCTGTTAGACCCTGTGTTCCAGTTTGGCCTTGTGCGCCGGTTGTACCTTGAGTTCCAGTTGTTCCTTGGTTTCCTTGAATACCCTGTGTACCTTGTGAGCCAGTGGTGCCTTGTAAACCAGTCGCACCAGTGGCACCAGTGGCTCCTGTAGTTCCTTGAGTTCCTTGAGTACCTTGTGCCCCTGTTGTACCTTGAGAACCAGTTGTGCCTTGGGTGCCAGTTAGACCTTGAATGCCAGTTAGACCTTGAATGCCAGTTAGACCTTGAAGTCCTGTAGTTCCTTGGGTACCTGTTGTTCCCTGAGCACCAGTTGTACCTGTGGCACCAGTTGTACCTGTGGCACCTTGAAGCCCTGTTAGACCTTGAAGCCCAGTTGTGCCTTGGGTTCCTTGGATGCCCTGTAATCCTTGAACCCCTTGAACACCCTGTGTTCCTTGAGTACCGTTAGTTCCAGAAGTTCCTTGCAGTCCTGTTGTGCCTTGGGTCCCCTGAGAGCCAGTTATACCCTGAGTACCTTGAGCACCTGTGTCACCAATGTCACCAGTTCTTTGGAATGTTAGATAAAAAACTTCTGTGTCAGCTGGAGTAAATGTATTTCCGCTAACAAACGAAACTGGAACATTGAAGTGGTCTGCATCGTGGGTGTGACTTCCAGTAATGCTAAAGAAAGCAAACTCATTACCATCGGTTTTTTTAGTAGCCTTGAATGTTCCCTTGATTTGGGAAGTTGAGTCGTCAATAGTTTGTAGGAAGCTGAATACGTTAGCACCAAGATCATCGTTGAATGAGATGTACATAACGTTTGCCGACGTTGGGTCAGCATTGTTTAGTCTGAATGTTCCAGTGTCTAGGTTTACCGGATCTGTGGTCCCGTTGTCAAACTCAAACTCAAATGTTGCACCACCGAATGAACCAGTTAGACCTTGAGTACCGGTTTGCCCTTGGGTACCTGTAGTGCCTTGTACACCCTGCACACCTTGGGTGCCCTGAACCCCCTGTGTTCCCTGTGTTCCTTGAATACCTTGGGTACCCTGAACCCCTTGAGTTCCTTGCACTCCAGTTGTTCCTTGGTTTCCTTGAACTCCCTGCACTCCTTGAGTTCCTTGAACTCCCTGTAGTCCAGTTAGACCTTGGACACCTTGGGTACCCTGTGTTCCCTGTGAGCCAGTCACGCCTTGAGAGCCAGTCGTGCCTTGTAGTCCTGTTAGACCTTGGGTACCCGTGGTTCCTTGAGAGCCTGTTGTGCCTTGGGTGCCTGTTGTGCCTTGAGTTCCGGTAAAACCTTGAAGTCCCTGAAGTCCTTGAGGTCCTGTAAGACCTTGAATACCTGTAATGCCCTGCACACCCTGAGGGCCGAGCTGGGTGTACATGACCTGAGTGATACCGACAATAGCGGATGGTGTGGCTGGGTGAACTGGAGATGTTCCGGCTGCGGATGCCTGCAGAGAAACACTTGTTGATGTTGCGTGCCAATAAACTTCAACGTAGTCATTAATCCCAGTAGATGTGCCGACAAAAGGCAAAGTAATCGAGAGTGAGCTAGGCTCGTCTACTGCTTTTCTAGGAAGAAGGTCTACTGTTATAGATGAGTTTGGATAGTCTGAGCCATTTAGCTTTAGCCAGAAGGTTGCTTCTTGAACCGCATTGGTTGAGTTGAATACCTGACCAACGAACACCATAGAGTAAGTTCCGGTCTCGGGCAGTGTTATCTTGCTGCCGTCGACTATGGTGACTCCACCGGTACCGTCTGGGTACTGCGAGTTGAAGCTAACTACCTGTTGAGTACTCGCATTTGCTATTGGCTGAGTAGTTGTATCGAAGAAAGAACCGTAGTGTCCGAGTGCTCCACCTGCTCCAGTATTACCTGTTATACCTTGAACACCTTGAATAGATAGGCCCTGAATACCCTGAATACCTTGGATACCATTGAAGCCCTGAATACCAGTAGTACCTTGAGCTCCCACTACACCCTGAACACCGGTTAGACCTTGAGTACCGTTAAATCCTTGAACACCTTCGGTACCCTGAGTTCCAGTAGTGCCTTGCACACCTTGTAAACCTTGTACGCCCTGAGCCCCCTGAACTCCCTGAGCCCCCTGAATACCAGTTAGTCCTTGGATACCTGTCAGACCCTGTGTTCCGTTAAATCCTTGAGTACCGGTTTCGCCCTGTAGACCTGTTGCCCCTTGTACGCCTTGGGTGCCTTGAACTCCTTGTGTCCCCTGAGTACCTTGTGTTCCTTGTGGGCCCTGTAAGCCCTGAGTGCCTTGGTTGCCTTGAATACCTTGAGTACCCTGAGTTCCAGTTGTACCTTGTAAACCAGTGGTGCCTTGAGCACCCGTAATACCTTGTACACCTTGTGCACCTTGAATACCTGTAATACCCTGTGTGCCTTGAGTACCTTGGGATCCGGTTAGACCTTGGGTTCCTGTGGTTCCCTGAAGTCCGGTTGTGCCCTCGTTACCTTGAACCCCTTGTGTACCTTGAGCTCCTGTAGCACCAGTTGCACCAGTTGTGCCTTGAACACCTTCTGTACCTTGAATACCTGTGGTTCCCTGATTACCCTGAATACCTTGAGTACCCTGCGGACCTTGAACTCCTTGTAGCCCCTGTAAACCTTGAACTCCCTGAGTGCCTTGCGTACCTTGGGTTCCATTAAAACCTTGAGTTCCTGTAGTTCCTTGTGTGCCAGTTAAACCTTGTGTACCAGTTGTACCCTGTAAACCTTGAATACCTTGTAAGCCAAGTAGCCCTTGTAGCCCTTGAATTCCTTGTAGCCCTTGTATACCTATTAAACCTTGAACACCCTGAATACCGTCAATTCCCAGGGTACCTTGAGTTCCGGTTGTACCTTGAGAGCCTATTGTACCTTGGGCTCCGGTTGCCCCCTGTATGCCTTGAGTACCCTGAAGTCCTGTAGTACCTTGGGTTCCTTGTAAACCTTGTACGCCCTGAAAACCGTGGAGACCCTGAATACCCTGTGTACCTTGTACACCTTGTAAACCTTGTACGCCCTGAAAACCTAGTAACCCCTGTACGCCCTGAGTTCCTTGTACTCCTTGGATACCAACGGTGCCTTGAATACCAACAATACCCTGTGTGCCAGTTGCGCCTTGATTACCTATTACACCTTGCGTACCTGTAGCACCTTGCGTACCTTGAACACCTTGGGTGCCTTGGATACCTGTTAAACCCTGGATACCTGTTAAACCCTGGATACCTTGAAGTCCTTGAACACCCTGCGTACCCTGAGCACCCTGAGGACCGCCCGTACCTACTTCAACATAGTTAGGCTGCTCCTGGACGATAACCTTGTTAACGTCCCTCGGATTGACGATAACTTTATTTTGCTCGTCCTCGAAGTGAGTGGCCATTAACGAGTTACCTCGGCACTAACTTTAAAGTTTCCTTCAAGAATTCTGTCTACCACGCCTGTGCTAGAAACAAGCTCTAAATCATATACATAAAGTCCCGGAACTAAGTTAGCTGTAGTGTTGGCTGCTATTAATAAGTTTACCTGCCCTTTTGTGGCAGTAGTGTTTCCTAAAGTTATTCTTCCATTGACTGTTGTTAGCTCGACTATTGTTGATGCTGCGTTGACTGTTTCGCGAACATGCATTCGAGCACTGTAGTTGCCGATGTCATAGGGGTCGCGGGCAGAATCAGTCCAAGTAATGGTACGGTGGAATGTAGCACCTTGATTACAAGTAATATTGTAGGTTCCAGCAACGCAGCTCATGGCGGGTCCTTAAGAGAGATATATCTTTACCTCTAATTTTACCTTATTTACGCGGAACCCAGTTGGTATACTTGGTTTATGACTAATATTTTATTTAGCGATTTTGGTGGGGAAACATGGCGTATTCGTCGATTTCCACTAGAAGAAGATAAGCGTTGGTCTGCATTTAATCCGTCAATCGGATACTCTCCTGTAGATGGCTATGTAGTACTTTTTAGATCTAGTAATTACTTTTTTGACCCTAAAACAGGGGACACTGTTGCCACCATTGGAACTAGAGTAAAAAACCGTATGTTTATGGCCAAATTAGATGAAAATTGGCAAATAGTTGATTCTAGTTTAAAGGAAATAAATTTTTCAGAATGTGGTATATTCCTACGAGGTCCCGAGGATGGGCGGCTATATTGGCAAGACGGGGCTTGGCATATTTTATCTGTAATGCGAGAGCCTCACATTAGTGATGATGTTCCTAGAATTGCAAAATACAAACTTAACGGAAGCACGGCTGAGTTAGTAAAACTACACGTTGAGGGGGAGCTACAAAGTGTAGAAAAAAACTGGATGCCTTTTTACAACAAGCCCGCCGACTGTGACTATATCTATAGTGCTATATCAGTCTACAAGTCCGGAATTGGAAAAATCTATAAAAGAAAAAAAAGCGAGCTGGCTTCTGAGCGTATTCGTGGTGGAAGTGCTCTCTGGCCTTTAGAAAATTTTAATCTTGCGATTGTTCACGAAGTTGATACTCGCGAAGAAACTAAGTACTCCAATAGAAAATTTGGAATGGTTACACGGACCGAAAGAAACTATTTTCATAGATTTGCTAAGTACACGGCTGATGGAACTCTTACTCATTTGTCTGAAAAATTCAAGCTATCGGATGCGGACATTGAATTTGCCGCTGGTTTAGTTGTGTCAGGGGATGATGTTATTGTCTCCTACGGGTACAAAGATGTTGCTGCGTATCTTGGTAGAATTAAGTTAGACGCAGTTATGAAAATGCTGAAGGAGGTATGACGTGTCTACTGATGTTTTAGAAGATGTGAATACCGACACCAAAAATGACGACAATGATGAAGAACAATTTGCTCATTATGCCGAATCCGCCTCTGTAACAGAGGGGTATATTATGGGAACTCCCGTAATAGCCCTGTGTGGAAAAGTTTTTGTTCCCTTTAGAAACCCTGAAAAACTAAGGGTTTGTTCGATTTGCAAAGAAATAGTAGAAGCACTATTCTTGTAATACCAGAAATACTCGAGCTTTAAAAATCGATGTATACTGGTATTTCATCAAATACTCCCTACTAGAAACGGTATAACTACATATGTTCTCATTTAAATTAAATGAAGAGTTCGTAGCGGAGTACAAACAAAAAGAATCACCTTTTGGTTACAAAGATGCCGCTGGCAACTCTGTAGGCGAAATTACATTCTTGCGTACGTACTCTCGCAAAAAAGAAGATGGCTCAAAAGAAACCTGGGCAGAAGTTTGTGAGCGTGTAACTAACGGCACTTACTCAATCCAAAAAGATCACGCAAAGCAGAATCGCTTGCCTTGGTCTGATGCTAAAGCTGCTGCCTCGGCAAAAGAGTTTTTTGACTCTCTATTTAATTTAAAGTGGTCTCCTCCGGGTCGTGGACTTTGGGTTATGGGAACCAACATCGTAAACGTTCAGAAGAACTCAGCTGCTCTGCAGAACTGTGCTTTTGTATCTACTTTGGAAATGACCAAGCAGAACCCAGGTAAGCCATTCGCGTTCCTCATGGAGGCATCAATGCTCGGTGTGGGTGTTGGCTTCGATGACAAGGGTGCAGACAAGGGCTTTGAAATTTATAGCCCTGGAACTCCTCAGGATTATGATATTCCGGACACCCGTGAAGGTTGGCAGGAGTCAACAGTTGCACTTATCAACTCGTTCCTAAAGCCAGACCAGCCGCGCTGGGATTTCAACTATGACCAGATTCGCCCATACGGTTCGCCTATCGCTACCTTCGGTGGAACTGCTTCGGGTCCAGATCCGCTAATTGCACTTCACAACAAAATCACTAGTATCTTCGAGGGTCGCAAGGGTGAGCTACTTACCACTGTTGACATTGCAGACATTGGTAACCTAATTGGTCGTTGTGTTGTATCAGGTAACGTTCGTCGTTCTGCCGAGCTCCTTATCGGTCGCATCGATGATGACAACTTCTTGAACCTTAAGAATGCTGACAAGTTCCCGGACCGTAACTCATACGATGCGGAGAGCCCTGGTTGGGGTTGGATGTCGAACAACTCGGTCATGGTCAACGTTGGAACTGACTTCTCGAAGATTATCGACGGAATCATCCGCAATGGTGAGCCTGGCGTTATCTGGGAAGACATCTCTAAGGCTTATGGCCGTCTAGGTGACCCAATCAACAACAAGGACCACCGCATCATGGGCTACAACCCTTGTGCAGAGCAGTCGCTTGAGAGCTACGAAATGTGTACTCTTGTTGAGACTTACCTAAACCGTCACGACTCGTTGGAAGACTACAAGCGTACTTTGAAGTTCGCTTACCTCTATGCCAAGACCGTGACCCTACTTCCTACTCACTGGGAAGAGACCAACGCCATCATGCAGCGTAACCGTCGTATCGGAACTTCAATGTCTGGTATTGCTAACTTCGCTGACAACAAGGGCATCCCTGCTCTTCGTACATGGATGGACGAAGGCTACGCAGTTGTAAAGCGTTACGACACTGTCTACTCGGAGTGGTTGGGTATTCGTGAGTCAATCAAGACCACGACCGTCAAGCCGTCAGGTACTGTGTCTATTCTTGCTGGTGAGTCTCCAGGTGTTCACTGGACTCCAGGTGGCGAATATTTCATGCGTGCAATCCGCTTCGGAAACAACGACCCAATGTTGCCACTATTCAAGATGGCTAACTACACAATTGAGCCAGCCTCTGAATCACCAGAAACTACTTCAGTAGTGTTCTTCCCAATCAAGTCAGGGGCTAAGCGTGCAGAGCGCGACGTCACTATCTTTGAGAAGATGGCGCTCGCGGCAACTGCTCAGCGTTACTGGTCAGACAACTCTGTGTCGGTGACTATCTCGTTCGACCCTGAGACAGAAGCTAAGCACGTTGAGTCTGTACTTCACATGTATGACGGTCAGCTAAAAACTGTATCGTTCTTGCCATCTGGTAACTTTACTTATCCTCAGATGCCGTACACCCAGATTACTAAGGAAGAGTTCGAGGACGCAGCTGGTAAGTTGTTCCCTATCTCATTCGACGGTGTCTACCAGGGTCTTGGTGTCGAGGCTATCGGTGAGGCATATTGCACCACAGACGCCTGTGAAATCAAATTGATTGTGGAGAACCAGAAATAATTGGTAGTAATCAGTAGCGTCTACACAAAGACTGGCGACCAAGGAACTACTTCTCTCGGAGACGGGAGTCGTACTTCTAAGAACGATGCCAGACTTGAAGCGTTCTCAACCGTAGATGAGGCCAACTCCAGCATTGGAGTTGCCTTGTCTATGGACATTGATGCTGATGTGAAGGAGGTCCTGCTCCGCATTCAAAACGACATGTTTGATGTTGGGGCAGACCTCTGCACGCCAGTTATTGATGACCCTAAATATCCACCGCTAAGAGTTACGGAAGAACAGGTTACTCGCCTAGAGAATCTAATCGACCACTACAACGAACCCCTGAGCACTCTTAGAACTTTTGTGCTTCCTAGTGGGACTCCGCTAGCCGCTCAGCTTCATGTAGCTAGAACGGTAGTTCGCAGAGCGGAACGTCAGACTTGGAATGCTATTCACGCATTTGGTGAGGGAGTAAACATTACCACTGCCAAGTATCTCAACCGTCTTTCTGACTTACTATTTGTATTATCTAGACATGCTAATCGAGAGATCGGCGATGTCCTATGGGTTCCAGGTGCTAACCGTGAAAAATAAACTATTAATTGCTACCGGTATTACCGCAGCTGTGCTTGCTGGTCTGTGGGTAAATAAAGAGGTATCTACTCCAAATTCGAGCTCTGAGCTATCTGAAGTTGGCTGTGTAAATCTCATTGTTGACTATGGAGATCTGCCTACAGAAGAAACTCCTATTAACAGTTGTATTTCAGTTGGAAATGGTAACGCATTGGACTTAGTAAAGTCCATTGGAATCAAGATCGATGGTACAGACAAGTATGGCGATCAGATTGTGTGCCTAGTAAATGGGCTACCAGATAAAGCTGATTGCTCGGATATGCCGCCTCAGGACGCGTACTGGGCTATTCTCGTACGTCGTCCCGGTGTTATTTCTGAGTGGGGCTGGGCCGATAAAGGTATCTCCGATTTAGAAGTAAAGGCTGGAGACTCTCTTGCCCTAACATTTACAGTTAACAATGAAGTTAGGTGGCCTCAGTAATGAGTACAATCGTATTGACCGGAGTTAAATCAATTAACCTGACTTCATTGACATATTTAGCAAATATTGCGGCTATCACTGCCATGCAGCTACTTGCTATATATGCTCTCTATCCAGTGGGCGTCTATGTTTGGCGTCTACTTTATTGCTGCTAAGAAAGAAGAAAAATGAGCGTAATCGTTTATAGCAATCCGAACTGCACTGCCTGTGAGCAGACCAAGCGTTTCTTGACCGTCAAGGGTATCGAGTTTGAATCTAAGATGATTCAAGATAGCCCAGAGGTGTTTGCTCTTATCGAGGAGAAGGGCTACGCATCTGCTCCTGTGGTTGTAGCTGGCACTGAAAGCTGGGCTGGATTCCGCCTAGATAAACTGAACACCCTAGTACACCAGGACTAATCATGCCTACATACCCATACAAATGTTCCGAAAATCCTGAGCACGAGCATCAGATGACTCGCTCTATTACCGAAGAAGAGCCAGAAACCCAAACTTGCGTAGAAGAGGGTTGCGAAGGTAAACTAGTTAGAGTGTTCACTGCACCTCCTATTAATTTCAAGGGTCAGGGCTTTAGCACTAGTCAAAGTTGGCGTTAATAGAGAGAAATAAATATGGTTGAGTTCTTCCCATCTGATTACCCCGATTTTATGGAACATGGAGAACCACCGTGTGCTTCTAGCTATCCTGACGCTTTTTTCACTGACGAGGCTCCTGAAGGGAACTTCCCTAAGCGCGGTGTATATTCAATGGAGCGCGAGGCTAAAATGACATGTATGGAGTGTCCGTACACTGCTCGTTGCCTAGAATATGCCCTAAAAAACCCTGAATTAGTGGGTATCTGGGGCGGTACTACAGAAAATCAAAGAAAAGCTTTACGTAGAGGTATCCCCATCAGCGTTGGGCTACCTCCAAGACGCAATCGTTAAAGTACGATAAAATAGTATTGAGCTCTTGGGAGAGAGATGTCTTATACCCTACTATCTCCCGGGAGAAATTATGAATGTAGTAAAAATGATTCTCAAGAGAACCGTTGCTCTTGTAATCCTAAAAGTCAGTGCTGTTCTAGCTGCTGGTTCTATCGGTGGCGTTGAGCTTTGGCAGTCAGCCCTAATCGCGGCTTTCGTTGGTATTATGGAAGTTGCAGAATCGCTAGCTCGTGCTTACGTCGTTGACGGTGTTCTTGACGAGCAGGAAATTAACACTGCTTTTGCTTCCTCTGCTGAAGCAGAAGTTGCTCGTGGCAAGAAAGAATCAGAACTCTAAAATTAGAGAAACAGGTCCCTCCGAGAAATCGGGGGGATTTGTTGCATTTACGGGTAAAGTTTGATACTATCTCTATACAACATAGAAAGAGATAAAATGACTTTTGAAGAATGGCTAGAGCTAGGAATCAACAACGGTTGGATTGGTCCATCTGTGTGCTACACGCACGATGGTCTTCCTACAAGTGAAGCAGAAGATCTGGAATTTGAAGAGGGCGATCCTTGTATCCACATTCTTCGACTTTACGAAGACTTCGACCACAAGCGTGCTGTACAAGAAAATCACTCGCCATCAGTTTGGCGTGCAACTAATCGTGGACTAGACGTATAATAAATACGTTCATATAAAAAGGAGAATCATGGCAAAAGGTAAAGGTGGAGGCAGTAAGCCTACAGCTAAAGATGCTAACGACGATCGAGTAAGCATGAAGAAAAAAGCTTACAAGAAGCGTCCAAAGATTTTTGATGCAATTAAGCGTCGTTTGGTTACAAAGAAGGACTAATGTCTGTAAAGCTTGTAGCTTTTGATTTAGATGGAACCCTTGCACCTAGCAAGGGTTTTATCTCTTTGGAGATGGCGTACTCATTGAGTATGCTTCTATCTAGCACTCAGGTGTGCATAATCACTGGTGGCACCAAAAAGCAGATTCTTTCTCAGGTTGTAAAAAAGCTACCTAAGGGAGCTAATCTAAAAAACTTATCTATAATGCCAACTAGCGGAGCATCTTATCTAAAACCTGGTCTATTTGGTTGGAAGCCCGTCTACTCACTAAAACTAAAGAGACGTGAGATTAGAAGAATTAATCGAGTTGTAAAAGCTTCGGCTATCTTACTTGGTTACTGGCCCACAGAAAGCTATGGCAAAACCATTGACAATAGAGGTGCTCAGATTACCTTCTCTGGGTTAGGTCAGAAAGCCCCTGGGTATCTTAAGGATTCCTGGGATAAAAATGGCGATAAGAAGAAAAAACTTAAATCCAAGATTTCTGGGTACTTGCCTGAGTTTGAAGTTAGATCTGGTGGGTCTACTAGCATAGACATAACAAAAAAGGGTGTTGACAAAGGATTTGCAGTTCTAGAACTTATCAGACTAAACTCTCTTAATACTGAAGAAGTAGTTTTTGTTGGCGATAGATTAGATAAAGACGGCAATGACTTTCCGGTACTGCAAACTGGAGTTAGATGTATAGAAGTAAAAACCCCCTGGCAAACCCTGGGAGTAATATCTGATTTGCTAAAAAGCTTATAAGTCTGATATAATGTACTTACAACTAAATATCGACAAACAAGGGGATGACTGGTTTCGACAGTTATTCTGAAGTTGGTGAAGCAAGCCGAGATGGCGGAGTCTCGTAAAACCGCTAAACAAAATAAATGCTGAATCACGTTCTGCATTCGCTCTAGCAGCCTGATAGTTGTTAGACGCCCCTAGCAAAGCACTAGTCCTAAGTGGGCAGCTAGGTTTTAAATAAATAGGACACCAAAGCAACAGGGCTAAATCGCTTGCCTGGAAAAGCGAAAATATAGTGGTCTGGCAGGTCAAACACTATTTATATTCAAACTGCCTAAGCTTGTAGAAGAACAATGAATCCGTAACTGGACCGGGGTTCGATTCCCCGCATCTCCACCAATGATCACTAGCTCAACGGCAGAGCATCCGACTGTTAATCGGACGGTTCCTGGTTCGAATCCAGGGTGGTCAGCGCTCTAGACAGAGAGGCGTAAAGCGGTCTAGGTTCCATTTGCATGTGGGGCACCCTCTCAACTATGAGAGACCATGGAGCTAGCAGAAATGCTAGGGTGCCATTGATCTACTGAATAGACCTCGGTTGCAAACGAACTATTTGGTAAGTCGCATATCGCTGGATGATGGGTCGTATGGTTCCAGTGGAGCTAAATGGGGATGCTTGTCAGGCTTCGCAAGAAGTACCTTCGGGTTCTCTGACAGGGCAGGTTCAAGACCTGCGTAGCTCGCAAAGTTAATGTACAAAACTATTTTGTATAATCGTCGTATAAACTTAGGATTAAGTTTGTATACTAGAGGGTATGGAAGCTTTCAAAAGACCCTCTTGGACAGAGATTAGATTCGAAAATGCCAAGAGCATTGCCAAACGCTCACGCTGTAGCCGTGCTCAAATAGGCGCAGTTATTGTCGATAGACGCGAACGAATCATTGCCGAAGGCTACAACGGACCTGCTGCTGGATTAGAAGTAGAGGGAACTTGTATTGACTGGTGCGAGCGTGCTCAGGGTAAGACTGGATTAGGTGCAGCCTATGACGGATGTCCGTCCATTCACGCTGAAGCAAACGCCCTTCTTTATGTAGACCGCTGGTCTGTTGAAGGTGGCAGTATCTATGTAACTGCTCCACCCTGCATGGGTTGTGCCAAGCTGATATCCAATTCTGGCATCAAAACCGTCCACTGCTTGATAGGCGAAGAGGATTACCACAGAAATCCAGAAACTGTTATGGAATACCTTGAAAAATGTGGAATAGACGTGTATGCTTATAACCGAATTACCAACGAAATCGAAGGAACCTATTATGGAAAATGACGACCAAATCTACGCAATCAAAGAAGCTAGAGCAAACGAGCAGATAGAAGCTGCTGGAGCTCATGCAGCAGAAGTGCACCACAATCTAATGAATGCACTTGAAGACCATTTTGACTACGAAAAAGTACAGAAGGACCGTAGCCGAGCTCAAATAGTAAAGGGCTACCTCCTAGAGGAGTGGACCTGGCTGACAACCCTTGAAGATAAAGTCAATGCCGAAGAAGATGTCCCTGCGCCAGACCACTGTGCTCACGTCGACCCCCTAAACCCAACCGTCTGGATTGGGATGTTGGCTCAACCGAATAAGCTTTATTGTATGGAATGTGCTATAGAACAGGCAAACAAGGATGTCAGCACTGGTCAAGAGCTTTGTGACCGTTGTCACACAACTAACGAAGGCGGCGAATTCTACGAGTTTGTCATGCCTATCGTAAACATCCAGTTCATGGGTTCTATCTGTAAGAGCTGTCTAGACAAAGTCTAAAGTAATGGACGCCCCTAACGACCCTGGAAAAGCCCTACTCTATGCCCGCGTCTCTACGCAGATGCAGGTGAATGATGGCGTATCTCTGGACGTTCAGGAGAGACAGCTTATAACGGCTGCCGAGTTCCATGGGTTTACTTCGTATGAAGTTATCCGAGAGGAAGGCCGTTCCGGAAAAAGCGTTAAGGGACGCCCTGTTTTGCTGGGTGCTTTGAGTGCCCTGGAACGCAAAGAAGCAAACGCCCTTATTGTTACTAGAATCGACCGACTTGCTAGGTCGACCACCGACTTCCTAGATATCGTGGACATGGCTAACAAGCAGGGTTGGCGACTAATCATGTTGGATCTGAACCTGGATACATCTTCTTATCAAGGTAGGTTCGTTGTTACTGTGATGTCAGCGCTCGCGGAAATGGAGCGAGGCATTATTGCTGCCCGTCAAAAAGATGTGCATAAAGACCGCCGAGACCGTGGAGTTGTCTGGGGTGTCGATATGGGACCTAAAAATAAAACACCACTTGACATTAAAGAGCGTATTATGGTAGAAAGAAGTAGTGGACGCAGCTACGCTAAGATTGCCGAAGGTTTGAACCGAGACGAGGTTCCTACACAAAACGGTGGTAAGTGGTATGCTTCGACCGTAAAGAACATAGTAGACGCCATTATTGTTGAAAAGGAGACAGACGATGGGACGCCGAAAGAAGAGTAATGTTCCTGATGAACCAAAGCCAAATGATTTGTGGGAAATACAGACCGAGATGCTAATTAATGGACGCCACGTAAAGCCTGGAACTGAGCTGAAGATTGCAGGGTGGACTGGCCGTTATCGTTTTGTTAAGTACGTGAAGACTGAAAAAGGTCACGAGTGGGTGGATGTTATCGGTGGGCCTAAAGGCTCTAATGCTTTTAGAAGCTGCAGCTTAGAAATGATTAAGCGTGTGCACTACAAGAATCAGACTTATCAGAACCTAGCCATTGACTACAAAATTAAAAAGAAGGCTCTCAAAGAGGAGAATGATGCCGTATAAAGATAAAGACAAACAACGCAAGTTTCAGGTTGAGTGGCGTAGAGCCAACCGAGATGCATTTATAACTTCTCGTGGCGGGTGCTGCGAAAGCTGTGGATCTTTTGACAGACTTGAAGTAGACCACATAGACAGCCAACTAAAAACTATGAATCCAACTAGAATATGGTCACGCACTCCTGAGATACAGGCAAAAGAGTTGTCTAATTGCCAGGTATTGTGCTATGGTTGTCACAAGGAAAAAACTATAAAAGAACGCCACGTAGATAATCCCCACGGGATTTATGCAAAATACAAAGAAGGTTGCAGATGCACAGAGTGTCGTGCAGCTAATGCTAAGCGTTCAAGAATTGCTAGAGGGAAGGAATAATGGAGTGAGTGAGAACGTAACTAAGAAAGAGATTATTGTCTTTGCTGGGATTATTGTTGCAATGATTGCGTCTCTGGTTTATGGATTCTTTTTTGCTGGGGTTGGGAAAGTCGACAACTGCTGGGACAACTACACGACGGAACGTGAGGCGATCTTAAATTGCGAACAATAGTACTTGTAACTGGTGGATTCGATCCATTGCACTCAGGGCATATTGCGTACTTCAAAGCTGCACGCGAATTAGGAGACGCCCTTATTGTTGGAATAAACTCCGACGAATGGCTAAAGCGCAAAAAAGGTAAGCCCTTTATGCCCGCAGACGAGCGTCGAGCCGTCCTGGAGGAGCTGAAGAGCGTAGACGGTGTTTTGGAGTTTGATGACGAGGATGGGACCGCAATTGACGCAATTAAGTGGACTTTAGCCGAACATCCATTCGATAAAGTGATTTTTGCCAACGGTGGAGATAGAACACTTGACAACATACCAGAAATGGTGGTACAGTCAGAGAGACTTGAGTTCGTCTTCGGAGTCGGAGGAGAAGACAAGAAGAATAGCTCAAGCTGGATACTGCAGGAATGGAAAGAATAAATGAGCACTTCAGAAGAGTTATATAGAAAATACAACCCCATGCAAGCCGAGGAGAAACAAGTGAGCATTGAAGCATATGATTATGGCAAAAAAGATGGTAGTGCGGAAGAACGTGAGCGCATTATCAAACTACTAACAGAGCTTGGTGCGATTCGCCGAGACGCACTTGGATTGCTATGTGCATTCAATACCGAAGGTACAGAGGTAATCTACCTGCCTGGATTAGAGCCACGTGAATAACGAGCACGAAAACATAGACGCACGTATTGATGCCTTAGCAGAACGAATCGAGCTGGCTGGTATTGGGTTGTCGGTTATGCGTGAAAAGATTGAATCTATTGGTGATAGATTGACTATTCTTCAGATGGAGGTTGACTTTGCAGAAGAAGGTCTATAGAGGCTACCCTTGCTACAGACATCGTATAAGATTTAAGGGAAGCTATTGTCCTAAATGTTATAAAGAACGCAGAGATGCGGAAAAGAATATAAAATAGTTTTACGCCCCTATAGCTCATCTGGTAGAGCGACGCACTTGTAATGCGTAGGTGACGGGTTCAAGTCCTGTTGGGGGCTCGCTGCTATGCAGTATGTTGTTATTTAGCGGTCTAACTTTCTCCCGCTGGGTTTGTGGCTTCATACTGCTCTTGCGATAGGTCTGGCCCACCTGTGTAGCAAAACGGGCCACTTACGGGACTTAGCTCAGCTGGTTAGAGCCCCGAACTCATAATTCGGTCGTCGTGGGTTCAAGTCCCACAGTCCCGACAGAGAGGAAATCGTGAGAGATTTTAAAGACCCCTACTACACTGGACCTGAATGTGTTTGCTGTACAAAAGCAGCTCCCGTAGACTGGGAACGCCCTTGGGGTGGCTACAGTGTTTTAGAGGATATCGATCCGCCTGTATGCGTGAAAGTCTTATCAATAAGTCCTAAGAGCAGACTATCCCTGCAGACGCATGAAAAGCGTTCTGAGAGGTGGTATATCTTAGACGCCGGTATTGTTGTAACCGTCGGAGACAAGACCTGGGAAACGGAGGTTGGGGAGACTGTGTACGTGCCTTTTATGGAAAAACATCGCATAGAGAACATTTCAAATAGACTTGCACGAATCGTCGAATTGATGTATGGTTATTATCACGAGGAAGATATCACTCGCATTGAAGACGATTATGGAAGATAATGAGCCCGGCAGAGAACGAAGAATACGAACGTATTATTAAGGCAATTCGCTTAGATAGACAGATGAAAAGAAAGCGTCTATATGAGCAGGTAAAACGGGCTAATGCAAAATCCTCCGGTACTCCAATGGCAGAGAGAGCCGACTTAAAATCGGTACAGTGCGAGTTCGAGTCTCGCGCGGAGGACAGTAAAAAGGGACTAGGATAGATACATGATCAACGACTTTGAATATGTACCTAACCCTTTAGACATCGAGGAGGGGGAAATTACTAGCAAGCAAGGCAATATTGTCAATAACTATCTAGCTAGTAAGGTTGCTTTAGACGCATCTATTTCGGAATCCCTCAACTCTTCATATGACTTTGGGTATCTAATGGGTATGAAGGACGAGCGTCTAGCTGTAATTGAATTGCTTAAGAATTCTGGTCTAGAAGAAGCTGCTAAGTTCTTGGAGGAGTCTGATGACTGATATTAAATACCGTAGCGACATGACGGTCGAGCTTGTGCAGAGCATGGGCAGTGACGAGATGGTTGCTATGTCCGCTCGTGTAAGTACTGGTACTGGAGCTTCTACACCAGAAAAAGATGCTGGTCTAATTAACTACCTAATGCGTGACCGTCACGGTTCTCCGTTCGAGCACAACGCTTTCACTTTCTACATCGAAGCCCCTATCTTTGTGTTCCGTGAGTTCATGCGTCACCGCATCGCTTCGTACAACGAAGAGAGTGCTCGCTACAAAGAGATAGAGCCTGTATTCTACGTTCCAGACTTAAAGCGTAAGTTGATTCAGACTGGTAAGACTGGTGCCTATACTTTTGAAGCAGGGTCTCTTGGGCAGTTCTCGACTGTCTATCGTGCAACCTATAACGCTAATCTAGAAGCGTACAGCTCGTACAAGCAGATGCTTGGGTCTGGTGTTGCTCGCGAGGTCGCTCGTGGAGTTTTGCCTGTAAACATCTACTCGTCTATGTTTGTAACTATGAACGCACGTTCGCTAATGAACTTCCTCTCGCTAAGAACTATGCGAGAAGGTACACAGTTTCCATCATTTCCGCAACGGGAGATTGAAATGGTTGCAGAGATGATGGAATCCCTTTGGGCTGAAAAGATGCCTATAACCTATGAGACATTTAACAAGAATGGTAGAGTAACGCCGTAATGGACGCATATGGAGTAATTCAGCTGGATGGATACTTACTATCTATTCCTGGGCTACTCTTTTATTTGTTCTCGTCTGTTGTATTTGTTTTCCTACTTTGGAGATTGTCTGACGGATATTTCCGCCTTACTAAGTTTGTTATCTTGTCGGTAGCGACTATTGTTTTTTGGACTCTTGGTCTAATTGAGCTAGGGATGTGGTTCTATGTCAAAGCGTGATATTTGGACGGCACTAATTATCTACTTCATCTCGGGTGAGATTGTTTGGACGATTATCTCTATGGAGCTTCCTTGGCAGATTTGGTTGCTAGGTCAACCTGTTATCGTAGCCGCAAGTATGCTTATCGTTGGACTAACTATGGGAGGTAGAAATAAATGAAGATTCCTAAGTCAGTACAGATTGGTACTCAGGTATTTGAGATTGTTCTACGCGACCGCAAGGATGACGGTATGCTTAATGACTCGACCATGGGCTACACCTTGGGCACTGAGAATCTTATTGTCATAGACAGCAGTCTTAAGTACTCGAAACAAAGAACTACTCTTATACATGAAATACTTCATGCCATACATGACGTGTTTGATAACACTGTAAAGCCGACTAAGAAAGATGACTTCGAAGTTTGGGAGCACTACTTTATTGGAATGTATGAAGAGCCGCTACTGCTTATCCTTAGAGACAACCCTGAGTTGGTTGACTATCTAAGAGGGCAATCAAAGTAAGAAGACGAAATGAAAATATACATCGCCGGACCTATGTCTGGAGTAGAAGACTGGAACTTCCCTGCATTCTTTGAAGCTGAGCGTCAGCTGTTGGAGTTGGGACACGAAGTTGTAAACCCTGCACACAATGACGGATCAACTTACGAAGAAGCACTAGCCTCTGCTAATGCTGGAAAGCATTCGTGGGATTGGTACATGCGTCGTGACTTGACTAACCTTATTACCTGCGATGCAGTTTGTCTTCTTCCTGAGTGGAGAAACTCTAAGGGTGCATCGCTAGAAGTTCAGGTTGCTAGGGGTTTAGACATGCCTCTATACATTCTTCGTGATGAAGAGTTAGTGCCGCGGGTTGAGATTCTAGGGTTAAGCGGATGGGCTAGAAACGGTAAAGATACTGTTGCAGATCACCTAATTGAGAACTATGGATATGAGCGAGTATCGTTTGCTGCCCCTATGAAAGAGGCACTTTACAGACTTAACCCTAAAATCACAATCAATGGTATCCCTAGTCTTTCAGTAAAACTTGGTGTAGACCTTTATGGTTGGGATGACCTAAAAGCTCATGGTCCAGAGATTCGTGAGCTATTGCAACGCTTTGGGACTGAAGTTGGACGCGAAATGTTTGGCGATGACTTTTGGGTAAACGCAGCTATTGATAGCATTAAAGATGGCAGCAGAATAGTTGTTTCTGATGTCAGATATCCAAACGAAGCAGATGCAGTTAAGAAGCTTGGTGGTGAAGTTTGGAGAGTTGTGAGACCTGGATATGGTGCTGCTAACGACCACGCTTCAGAACATGCCCTAAATGACTACAATTTTGACTATGTATTGGAGAATAATTCTGGTGTGCAGTCGTTATATGACTCTGTTGACTCGAAACTGGCTGTAAAATCCTACTAAATTTCGGAAAGTAGCATAAAAATTACTGAAGGTCAAGAGGGGTTTTCTGAAGAAATTCAGGGAATTGTCAATCGAGAAGTTCTAAAAGCTAAAAAACTTCTTCTAGATGACCTTGTAAGGCTAGAAATTTTGAACTATAGCAGTTATGACGGAATTTACTTTAAGATGGTCGACGGATATTTGGTAATTGTCAGTGATGAAATAGATGTATGATTAAAGTATCTAGACCAAATAGAAAGAGCATATTGTGATTAACGAACGTCAATTACTCAAAATACAGAAACAACGACACTTTAGCGAAATTCGCATCATGCTTATGAATAATACGCTATTTAAAAACCTATCTGAGCGTGAGATACGTCAGATGATAAAGCTTATCTACAAAGCTGAAATGATTGAGATTCATGCCCGTGATAAGCGTATTGTTCGCGTAAATGAGTCATTCCAGGATATTATGAACGCTATTATGAATAGCCCAGACTTTACTGACGAAGATGACGACAAGGACCCGTTTCGCGACGACGAACGCTAAAAATTGTGTATAATAAATATGCGGACTTAAAGTTTTTTTGGTTCTCTTTAAGTTCGTGGTAATTCCTTTCTGTTGGTAAGAAAGCCCCTCGGTTGAGTTAAGTGTTTCTCCCGGGGGGTTTTCTGTATCCAAAAGATAATCCCCTGGTGATCATTTCCAGGGGATTTCTTTCTAGGGGCTTTTATTATGCGTTATACAGTCTGAACGGAGAAAGCGCTTTTATGCCTTGTCTAGTCTAAGAGGGCCCAAGTTTTTGGACCTACAATACCATCTACAAGTAGACCGTGCTTCTTCTGAAGAACCTTTACAGCCTTGTCGGTATTTGCTTCAAAGTTTCCAGTTACAACAATCTTTAGTTGCTGTTGGATGAACTTAACTGCCTCTCCCTTTGAACCAAGCTTCACGTATGCGCCCGGGTAGCCTGGGTTTGCAATTTTAGGTTTAGCGGCAGCTGGAGCTGGTGTAGCTTTTACTGGAGCTTCTTTTACAACCTTTGCTTCGCTAGGTACAGCAACGGTTGGAATCTCTGCTACTGAGTGTGAAGGTGCAACAGTTACTGGTGCTTTTTCTGGAGTCTCTTTGTGTGCATTGACGTTTGCTTTTTCAAAAGCCATTACAGCCTTGCAGAAATCCATTGGGTCGTAATAACCCTTGCCTGTTGCGAAACCAGCTAGTGGCTGAGACTTGATGTGACCTGCCCAGATTTCCCAGTGGAGGTGCTTGCCAGTTGCAAAGCCAGTCATACCCATCTTGCCGATGACTGTACCAGCTTCAATCTTCTGACCAGCCTTGACCTTGATTGAGCCCTTGACCATGTGGAAGTAGGTCCAAGTGACCTTCTTGCCCATAACGGTCGACTGGACGATTACTGAGTGACCGCCTGAGGTTGGGCTGTCGTTAGGGATTACCTTGATAACCTTGCCATCTGCCCAAGCTTCTAGGTAGGTGGTGTCCCCGCCCTGCCAGATGTCAACACCATTGTGGTGCTTCTTTGTTTTCTTGATTGGGTGAATTCGGTAGCCGAAAGGGCTGGTTACCTTCCAAGACTTGCCTGGGATGCCATCTACTGGCCACTGTGACTTTGCCATAATCTAATCCTTAATAAGAAGTTATATAGTACTATTTTACAACTTCAGGGAGGTTTTGATTCGAGCTACTTCTTAACTGCCTTCTTGCGAGGAGCTGGTTTCTTAGGCTTTTCTTCCTCTGGCTTCTCGTAGCGTAGAGGGAAGGTAAGAATCCAGATACCTAGTGTTAGGGCAATTAGCTTGCCTGTTAGGTCTTTAGCTGAGCCTTCTAGAACTAGCCAAGCTACAGCCATACCTAGTAGGGTCCAAGCCTGGTCGATGATGTCTTTGAACAGACCTTTTAGGAAGTTCTTCATTAGTTTTCTTCTTTCTGAGCAAGTGCTCGTTTAGCTTTAAGTTCTTCAAAGTTCTTTATTTTGGTGTCGCCCATATATCCCCACGCATAGCCACCTGCGATGAGTGCGTGGTTTACTGATTCGCCATCGCCATCTAGGTACAACCAACCAAGGACTCGACCGTACTTCTCTGATGAGTCTGGCTTCTCGGTTCTTATTACGATGTTGCTGGCAGCCTTCAGCTTCTTCTTAAGAAGTTCTTTGACTTCGAGTCCTAGAACTTTCTCTTCTTTGTTTGTTGTGCGAGACTCTGGGGTATCGATGCCAGCAAGACGAACTCGCTTAGTTATTGAGATGTCAAAGCCTAGGTCAATTTCAACGTCGATGGTGTCTCCGTCAACTACTGCTATAACTGTCTTTACTCTGTATTCGTACATGATTACTTTCCTACTCTTCTTGAACCACCAGAACTAGCTGCTCCAGCGGAAGCTGTGCTGGCAGCGGCTGCTGCACTTTGAATCGCTGCTCCAGCGGCAACAACGGCTGTAACAACTACCTTCTCTGACTCTTCACGAACCTTTGGTGACATGTCAGCACCTGCGTTACCAAGGAAGTTAAGAACCTCTACAGCACCAGCAAGACCTGGAATGGCAGCAAGTTCTTCTGGTAGTTCGATGTCATCTTGCTCGGCTGCGAGGTAGAGGGCTTCGAGAGCTTGCTCGTACTCGGCAGAGCCAGCCTCGGCAGTTTCAAATGTTTCGAGAGCTGCTTCAACTAGTTGCTCTGCTTGAGCCTCTGTAAGTTCGGTAGGGTCTACTTCTTCTAGGTTGACTTCCATAAGGTTCTCGGCAGATAGTTCAGCAGGAATTTCCTTAGACCCTTCTTCGACTGGGGGTTCTTGGTTGGCAATAGTTGTGATGTTTTCGAAGTCTGCTCTAGATGGTAGGTCGGTATTTCTTACTTCTTGTACAGATGTTTCGTAGGAAGCTACTGATTCTGAAACAGTTGTATCTGCTGCTTCCTTAGTGGAAAGTCTCTCTGAAGTTACTTTTTGTGCAGAAGTAAGCGACGCGGTTAATGTAGTTAGTTCAGATTCCTTGGTAGTGACTTTAGCTTGAGAAGTTGTTACTTCTGATGAGGCAACATCTACTGATTGCTGAGAAGTTGTTAAAGTGTCGGTGGCTGCAAGTAAAGTTGCTTCGGCAGAAGTCTTAGTTGAAGTTGCAGTTTCTAAAGTAGAAGTTGCTAAGTCCTTAGCTGTTTGTGCTGAAGTCTTGGCTGCTAATGTGTCTGACTTATTGGTTGTGGCAATAGCTAGGTTATTGGTTGCTGTCTCGTAGTTTGTTGTAGCAGTGTCTACATTTGTAGATGCAGTCTCGTAGTCAGTGACTGCTGCGTCATAATTAGACTGTGCAACGGCTACTACATCAACGGATGAGTTGTGGGTAGTTAGTGATAAGACATATGCATTAGTAGCTGCTTCTAGATTATTGGCTGCTGTCTCCTTGGCTGCAAGTAGAATTGCCACTGTTTGGATCTGCTGCTCTTGTTGAGAAGTTAGAGAAACGATTGAGTTGGAAGCTTGAGTCTTCTGGTTGTTTAGAGTTCCGACTGTTTCCCAGATTGAGTCTCTGTTTAATAATGCAACGTCGTACTCAGACTGTGCTTGCTGGACTTCTGGTGATGCAGCATTGAGTGTGTTGGATGCGCTGATTAGATTGTCGTAACCTACGTTCGACTGCTGGGCTGCTGCTTGCTGAGATGTTTGGGCTGCTGTCCATTCTGAGTTTGCAGTATTGTACGCAGCGAGGGCAGCATCATAGTTTGATTGTGCAGTCTGAAGTGCTGGAAGCAGAGTAGGGTCTTTGATTAGAGGAGCAGAGGCACCATTTGAATACCACTCTGCAGGAACTACACCTTGACCAGTTGCTGACTGGTAGTAAAGAGTAGAACACGCTCCACCACCCCACTCAAAGAACCAAGCGTCAATAGCGTAGGACTGACCAGCCTGAAGATTTACAGAGTTCCAGTTGCCACCACAACCTTTGAGGCTCCAGTTATTGATAACGTTTGTCCCATTGAGGTCCATGTAGAAGCCATCATCCGCTTGATTCATTAGAGAAGTAATGTTTTGGGTTGGTGTGATGTAGCCCGTGTAGTGAATAAGAACTCGTTCGCCACCACAACCTAAAATGTCTCCGCCTCCCCAGTTATTCTCAATACTGGTGAGCGTAGTAGTTAGACATAAGTTATATGCAGTATCAGAACGCTGTGGGTTCGATGTAGGTAGGTTGTTGTAAACCCTAACTGTTAGACCTTGCTGAGGCTGAATAACTTCTGTTGTGTAGTAAGTCTCATAGGTGTAGTAGGTTTCTTCCTCGTAAGTGATTACTTCGTCGTAAACAGTCTGAGTTACTAGCTGCCCGTAAGAAACTTCTAGTGCTGGATTTTTCATACGAGGTCCATACATGCCATACCAAAAACCGTGATCTATTCCAGAGAATGAAACAGTTATGTAAGAAACAGGTCCCGTGGCTGTGAGGGTTACACTTCTATTTGTCCAGTCATGTGATGTTCTTGTGTTGGTGTATGTGGCAGTTCCGACTGGGTTTCGGTTGATGTCTTCTGCTGTGACAGTCATCGAGTAGCTGTCGGCGGTCCAGTCGCTGAACCAGTCGGCAGATAAAGTAAGTGTTGCGTTCTCGAAGGGACCAGAGAAGAGTCCTTGGCTGACTGTTTGGTCCATATAAGAGAAGGTAATCTCTCCATCATACATACCGGGCTGTGAGCCTTGCCACCCTGGGTAAACTCCGCTCCAACCCTCTGTGGTGGTTAGTGTTGGGTTAGGTAATAGGTTTGGGATTACCTGCTCTTGTAGAACTGTCTCGGTACGCGGAACAAGAGTCCTAACTTCTACTTGTCTAGTGTTTGTGATTGTTCGGATGTTCTCTACCTGTCGGGTAGGAGCTGTCCAGTTAGGGTCGGGGATGAGGTTGTTGTCGTAGTTGCTCTGAGCTGTACTTAGACTGTCTTGTGCTTCGTCTAAAGTAGTCTGTGCTTCATTGAAGGCAGATTGCTTGTTTAGGTAGTTTGTGTAGGCAATATCGTACTCAGCTAGATACTGGTTGTAATTGGCAACTGCTTGAGTGTAGTTAGCTTGAGCATTAGCTAGGGCTGCTTGCTTGATATAAAGATTAGAAGTACTCGAACCTAGGTCGGAGTTTGCTTGCCAGAAGTTAGACCAGGCAGCGTCTAGTGGAGCGAGTACAGCTTCGTAAGAAGTTTGAGCAGACTCGAGTTGAGAACTTGTTAGAGCTAGGTCATCAACGCTTGAGTCGTAGTTAGAAGTTGCTTGATTGAAAGTTAGCTGTGCAGAGTTCTTGGCAGCAAGTGCTAAGTCTAAGTTGGTTGTTGCTTCAGCGAGATTGGTTTCGGCTGTAACTAAATTATTATATTTAACTTCTTTACTTTGGTTAGAAGTTGAGAGAGCTAGCTGAGCTTCTTCTAGCTCCTGGCTGAGATTTGCTTTTAAACTAACGGCAGTATTGTAGGCATCAACGGCTGCATCATAATTATCCTGAGCATTGTTAAGAAGTTGGATAGCTGTGCTGTGGTTATTGGCGGCAGTTGTTAAGTTAGTTGTTGCAGCAGTTAAAGCAGCTTGAGCATCATCTTTTGACTGCTGGGCTGTTGCTAGGTTGGAGTTGGCTGCAGCTAGGGTGGCAGTCTTATTTGTAAGGATAAGTTGCAGGTCGTCGTATTCTGCCTGAGTTAGGGTCTTCTTGGTGGTTAAGGCAGTTTCGGACTCTAGGGCAGTGTTGTACTTAGATAGGGCGTCAGCGAGGGTTTTAGAGGCTTCTTGGTATTGAGAGTAGGCTGTCTTGGCTGCTGCTAGTTTGGAAGTGTAAGAGTCCACCTTAGCCTGGGCTGCTTCAATTTGGGAGTTGATTGTCTGGGCATTTGCTGGGTCCTTAGGAGTTAAAGACTTCAGTGTTGCTAATTGACTTTTGGCAGTAGATAGACTAGACTCTAGAGTATTGATATCCCCTAAGGAAGGAATAGAAGAAAATGGTAGTAACCGTAAACCTTGATTCGTTTTGGGTAGGCTTTGTTTCAGCTTATCTGGTGCTATTTGTTGTTGGTATTGTGGTCGGTCTAGTCCGAAAGAAGAACCCGAAGAAGCGCTAGCAACTTCTGCCATACATATTGGCGTAGCTAAAAAGAGGGCCGTTGTTAAAAATAACGGTCCTTTTGCTATTTTCTTAAGCAATTTAGAGACTCCTGCTGGAAAGCCTCTCCCTTACTTATATTTTATCAGGGTCCTCGTCATCTGATTCCTCGCCCCAGACATAAGTTTTGGTAGTCTGAAGTAGGTCGATGGTCTCAAAAGTAAGGGCTTCTACTGCTATTAGTAGGTCTGCTTTATCGTCTGCTTCTTTAGGTTGTTCGAGGAGGTAGTGGACTTCTTGGATGACCTCTGTGCAGAGTTGGAGACGTTCTAATAGACGCTCTAACGGATCCGAACTGGTCGGTATCGTGAACTCTTCTGGCTCCATGAAATAAGTTTAAGGGTTGATTTGAGAGCTGATTTAGGCTCTGTAGTATAGCATAGTGGGGT
>Ga0247723_1000324_pt1 | contig 32732 bp, 47 predicted proteins | sample MSEWelMarce5H_FC_FD_189079 | JGI IMG/M metagenome (GOLD analysis project Ga0247723, IMG submission 189079) | Subsurface sediment microbial communities from gas well in West Virginia, United States - MSEEL Well Study Marcellus 5H_FC | ecosystem: Environmental > Terrestrial > Deep subsurface >... | reverse complement strand
GGGTAATAAACCACCTTATAAAGCAGTAGTTATGGATCCAGTAAGCAATCCTAAATTAGAGGCACTGGGTAAATATAAAATTACATTAGAAAAAGTAGGCAACGAATCCATCGGTGTTAAAGCTGGTGATAAAAAGATTATGAAGATTCGTTTTAAGTTTGAATCAGAGAAGATGGCTTCGTCTTTGAAGTTATCTGGAGACCCTTGGTAAAATATGTTAGATTTCAAATCATTCCTTAAAGAAGAAACTTTACTGCTAGAGAAAGCAGAAACATCAGATCTTGAAGCAGATGACAAAGGTAAGATGCATGAGTTGCTTTTAGCAAAACACCTACATCCAGCCACTACTCTGCCAGAACATCATCGTTCATTCTCAGATAACGAAGACCATGCAGGAACTCCTGAACAAGTTCACGATCGTTTGAAACAAAAGATTGGTCCAGCTGCATACGCTGAGATTGATGAACACGCTAAACAAACTGCTGAACATATCAAGAAACAACTTGACCAGCATGGACATACAGGTAACGGAATCACAATTGGTAATGTTCACTGGACATCCAACGCAGACAAGCCAAACGTCGCAGGTGACCACGAGAAGACTGTTGGTGTCAAAGACGTAAACTCCAACGCTGATTTAATTACCACATTACATAAAGATGGTAAGCCAGTTGGTCATATCGGCATCTCTGCCAAGTATGGTTCACAAGAGCCAAACTATCGTAATCCTGGGGTTGACTCATTAGAGAAAACTGCTGGACTGCCACCTGGAACTTTACAAAAGCATATGGACATCCATAAAGAACATATGGATGCTTTGGGTCATCATGGTTCTGCTGATCAAAGAAATATCCAGACTAAGATTGACGAGATGGGTATTGATAAAGCCAGAGAAGAACACGCTAAACACGAAGGTGCTTTGGCTTCAGGTAAAACATTATCTGGTAAGAACAAAGTTATGCATGCACAACTATCTGCTTTTATTAAAGCACATGATAGTTTACCTGCCAAGAAACAAGCAGAGTTTTTAGCAAAAGCAAAACAGCGTTCAGAGATGGCTCGTTCATCTAACATTGCAGCACGTACTGCAGCAACTGCTGACTTTGCCAATGCATTATCAAAACACGATGATGCTAAACTAAGAGATGTCATCAGAGGTAACGTATCTCCTCCAACTCATATTCCTCATTATGTTGCTCACAGTAAAGTTAAGACCGATGGTTCTGCTGAATCTATTATCAAACCATCACACACTTTAGCAGATGAACATTTAGCTAAGTTCGAGGGATTACACGTGGCTCCTGGAGCTGGAACTACTTTAACAATCAAGGGTAAACATAGAGAATCTGGTAAGACTATGACTGTGGCTCGCTACACTCTGAAGTCCTCGTCAGGTGCTCACAAGGGAATCGCTGGCTCTTTCAAGCTGAAATAATCCCCTCAAGTCTGTAGGGTTATTGCTTGACAAATATTGCAAATTAGGGTATAATAAAGGTATGAAAGTGTTAGGATTTACTGATTTTTTAGTCGAAGGTGCAGAGGAAGAGGGTGCTAAACTCAAGCACATTACTCATGCAGAAGATAGACCCCTGTTCCATGGCTCAGAAGGTTTCCATCATGCATACGATGCACTTCATGGTGCACACTTCCATACCAAACAAGGTAAGCAATCCAATAAGTTGACAATGAAATACGATGGTTCACCATCTATTGTTTATGGTCATCATCCAGAGACTGGTAAGTTCTTTGTTGCTTCCAAGTCTGCTTTCAATAAGAATCCAAAATTAAACTACACACATGAAGATGTAGAAAAGAATCATGGACATGCTCCAGGTCTTGTAGAAAAACTAAAAGCTGGTCTTGATCATCTACCTAAAATTGCTCCAAAGAAGGGTGTTTATCAGGGTGACGTGATGTTCACTAAACCTGATGTGAAGAAAGGTAAAGGTGGCTCTGCTTCTTTTACTCCAAACACTATCACTTATACTGCACATGGCGATAAAGCTGCAGCAATTCACAAAGCTAAATTAGGTGTAGTTACTCATACCAAATACGAAGGTAACACTCTAAGTGCCATGCGTGCCACTGGCAATGTCAGTGATGACGAGTTTGGTAATCATGACCATGTTTTCCACCACACTGCTTCTTATGATGCCAGTGGTGCAAAGTATCCTCAAGAATCTCAAGATAAAGTTCTTTCAGAACTATCCAAAGCAAAAACAATCCACGAGAAGCATGGCGAGAAAATGTATAAAGCCATTCATCCAGACCATTCTGGTGAAGCTGGACATTTAAGCACATACATCAATCAAACAGTTCGTGATGGCACTACCCCATCGGCTGAAGGTTTACAAAAGCACATTGCTGGTAAATACGAAAAGATTGTTAGTAAACTAAAAACTGAGAAGTCTCAGAATGCCAAACTTGCTGAGTTGAGTGGACATGTTAAACACATTCAAAAGAATGCTGAACACTACGAGAATCTTCTAAAGATGCATGGTCATTTAGCCAATGCCAAGAATGAATTGGTTAAGACTCTAGAATCCAACGAAGGATCTTATGAGCATGCCATCGGTGGTGTTGCTTCTAAGCCAGAAGGTTTTGTTTACAATCATACTCACAGAGGTGTGACAGAGCCAACAAAGTTAGTCAATCGCGCAGAGTTTGCTCGTCAGAATCTATTAAAGTCACGTGGTCCAGCCAAAGAGCCAGATGAGAAACATCATACCATCGCATTTGGTCGTATGAATCCTCCAACTGCTGGACATGAGCAAGTTGTTAATCAATTAAAGAAAACTGCCAAAGAAGTTGGCGGTGAACATACATTGATTCTTTCTCACTCTCATGCAACCAAAGATGGTAAGAATCCACTAAGTCCAGAACAGAAATTAAAGCATGCCAAGAATGCGTTTCCTGAAACTAACATTGAAGTAGCAGACAAGAATAAGCCAACTATCCTTCATCACGCTGTTGAATTATATAACAAAGGTGTTAAACATCTACATTTTGTTGGTGGTTCAGATCGTGAGAGCATGGTTGAAATGCTTAAAAAGTATAATGGTAAAGAGTCTGCTCATGGGCACTTTAACTTTAAATCAATCACCATGCATTCATCTGGTCAACGTGACGAAAATGCTAAAGGTGTAGCTGGTATCTCTGGAACTAAATTAAGAGAGTTGGCATCTACTGGTAAAAAGAAAGACTTCCACGCTGCATTGTCTTCACAAATGAAACCAGAACACAAAGATGAATTGTATAACGATCTAAGGAAAGCGATGAAATGAAAAGATTACTTGTAGCACTATCAATAGCAATACTATCTGGCTGTGCCGTAATCTTTCCTATTCCCCACGATGGTGCTGCATTTAATAATCTAGTCGAGGTAAAGGTGGCAGTCGATAAATTAAACTGCACGAATAAAGACTGGAGCGATGCATTCTCTAAAATAGAGAAATTAAAAGTTTATACAAGTCTTCGTAACGACCCTCAAGCACCAGCAGTCGAGAGTCTAGAATCAGCTTTAAAGAAAGCACAAGAGTCTAAAAATGAGAAGTTCTGTGAGTCTGTTGTTAAAATTAACAAAGCTAGAGTGGATGTTATCACCGATGCATGGAGAGGAAGAAAATGAGTATCCTAAACGATCTAAGAGAACAAGCTGGACTAGGTGGTCCAGCAGCATCATTGGCAAACGAACTATTAGTTATCCGTGAGAACTTCGAGCAGGGACAGCTAAGTAGAGAAGAGTATGATTATCTACTCCAAGAGATCGCTTTAGTTCGTGCTCAACAAGAATTAGCCTCAGATGAGATAGCCTGTCGTTGGATTGCAGCTGCAGCACAAGCGTTAATAGCCTTAGCGTAATTTACAAAAGTCCTAAATAATTAGGCAAACCCTTTATAGATGGATAAAATGAAAGATTACAAACAGTTAATCAGAGAACTACCGTCCAATACCATTGTCTGCGCAGTGGGGGAATTTAATCCTCCGACTGTCGGTCACGAACTTTTGGTAAAGACAGTCAAAAAACTGGCAGAACAGAAGAGTTCTGCTCACGTTATCTATACATCCCCATCTAAAAATAGTCTGATTCAAGAGGACAAAAAGGAACATTACCTTAATCTAATGTTTCCTAAGACTAAATTTAAGTCACTCAACGAGTCAAAGCTACAAGAAGTTATTACAGAATTACATAAGAAATACAAGAAAGTTATTCTTGTAGTTGGAACTGATCAGATCACAGAAATGAGAAAACTACAGGATGTAGAACTTATTCCTGTGGATAAAGATCCAGAAGCAGATAATACTAAGATGAAGCAGTTTGCTTCCAAAGGTATTTACGAAGAATTTAAAAAGAGATTGCCAAGCACTATCCGTGACATTGACGGTAAACGTCTAATGAATGAGATGCGCAGTGGTCTAGGACTTGATCCTATTAAAGAACAGATAGTCTTCGTTAAAGATAAACTACGTGAGAAGTATTTCCGTGGTGAGATTTTTAACGAGGGTGATATCGTAGAATCAAATGGTGAGAAATTTACAATCGTAAAGCGTGGTTCCAATCATTTGTTGTTAAAAGAATCAACTGGCAAATTGATTTCCAAATGGATTCAAGATGTTAAACCTACAGAAGAAAAAGAAATGAACGAATCAAAACTAGAAGAAGGTGCAATCCAGCCAAACGGCACAGACAAGATTGATACCAAAACCTCTGAGCCGACCAGCGATGTTGGTAAGTTTCCACAAAAAACAGTGAAGAAAGGTATGATTACTTTCTACAATTACACTAAGGCGCAGAAGATTCAAGAACAAGAAGAACATTCCAAGGCAGACAAGAAAAAAGATAATGAGTCTGACCATGACTATGAGAACCAAATTAAAGTCACAGACGTTGATCAATCTGAAGTTGGTCATACTTTAGTATCAGCTGGTGGTCAAGATAATCTACGTCGTCGTAAAGTTAAATATCATCTTGGTGAACAGACTGGTATTGAAATTGCTAAAAAGATTATGAAGAAAGGTATGACTTCATACGGTAAAGAAAGTGGTCATGAACTAACTGCTCAGCATATCGCAACAGACCCAGAACATACTGGTAAAGAAAAAGATATCGCTAAATCTTTCATATCAAAATTACAAGGTGTTGCAGAGAATGTCACTCCTGATCCAAAGTCAAATGAAGTTGCTAAAACAAATCTAATGGCTAAACATGCTAAAGAAAAAGAATCTTTGGCAGACAAACAAACAAGAGAAAAAGATGCTTTAAAAGAATCTGAGTATACTGGCAAAGGTGCTGGTAAACCTGGATGGATGTTACGTGCTGATCCAAAGTTAGCACTGGCATTAAAAGCAGCTAAGCAACGTCGTAAATTTGTTGCTGGTAATCCGACTAAAACTAACGAATCATTAGAAGAATCTCATGTAGAATTCCGTATTGATAATCGTGATAAAGTTTCTGGTGACCACAAGCCAACATTCGCAGCACATGATGCTAAAGTATCTGATACCACAGACAAAGCAACATACGTTAAAGTTCCAAGTCATAAAGCTGATGCATTTAAATCTGCCATGAAGTCTAAGCATGGTGTTCGTGTTGAGTTGGCAGAATCTCGTAATCAAGCAGACAAATATTATGATGAAGCAGAGAAACACAAAGCTCTTGCGATGAAACATAAAGTTGGAACAGAAGCCCATCACAGCCACATGGCTGATCACTTTGATGCGATGCACAGATATCATTCAGACATTGGACAAAGTGATGCAGCATCTAAAGCTGCTGACAAAGCAGAACAACATCATGATAAAGCGTATTCATTAAAAGAATCTGCTCTAGAAAAATTCCGTGCAGCTGCAGTAGAACGTGAAAAGAAACACGATGAGATCGAGCGTAAACGTAAAGAAGACGCAGCACAAGGTAAAGAGAATATGTCTGGTGCCATCGATCGTTTAGAGAAATCATTAAAACAAGAATCACCATCTACACTTTCAAAGAAACCATTTGATCCATTCTTCGAAGAAGAAGAATTGGCAGAGCGTGCAAAATTAAGAAGAAAGTTTATCAATGGGCAGTGGGTAGTAGACACAACAAATACTGTTGATGAAACCTATGACCAAACGATTGAAGTTGCCACTCCAATTACTGCTTTAGAAACATCAGAAGAAGACGATGTTGATGATAAAGAAATCGAAGCAATGATTGGTCAGTTATCTGATGATGACATCATGGACGACTACGATGAAGAAGAACTTGGTTTAGTGGATGACGAAACTGGCGAAGAAATTCCAAAGTCAGACGAAGAAGATGCTCTTGATGAAGAAGCAATCATGGAAGTTCTTTCTCGTATCGAAAGAATGAAAGCTAAATTCCGTATTCGTCGCACTGCTGCAAAGCGTGAACGTGCAACTAAGATTGCACTGAAGCGTTACTCAAACACTGCAACAATTAACAAACGTGCACGTCGTCTTGCTATTAAACTAATGAAGCAACGTCTGCTACGTGGTCGTGATGTGAGTAAACTTTCTGTTGGTGAGAAAGAAAGAATCGAAAGAGCATTAGAACAACGTAAGGCAGTAATTGGTCGAATCGCCACTCGTCTTGTTCCACGTGTTCGTAAAGTTGAGAAGGCACGTATGTCTCACAGTAAATTCACTCAGGGTTCACAGCCTAGCGTATTTTAAGGAAATAAAATGCTATCGTTAAAACAATTTTCAATCACAATCTGCGAGACAGCTGACGCTGGTCTTGCAGCAAAAGCATCTAAATCTGGTATCTCAATTGGCACACTACGTAAAGTATATCGTCGTGGTGTTGCTGCTTGGAACTCTGGTCATCGTCCAGGAACTACTCCACAACAATGGGGTATGGCTCGTGTGAACTCTTACATCACTAAAGGTAAAGGCACTTATCATGGTGCTGATAAAGACCTACGTGAAGAAGAAATCTTAGAAAATAATCTACCAGAAGTTCCAAAAGATAAAGAGTCTGGTCTTCCAAAGAAGTATGTTGCTGGTCTTTCTGCTTCAACTGCAAAAGCCAGAGCAGCACACTTTGATAAGATGGATAAGAAAAGCGATAGCGATCCATCTGCATATGCACCAGCACCTGGAGATGCAGAAGCAAAGACTAAAGAATCCAAGCACACTAAGAAGTATCGTGAGATGTTTGGTGAAGAGATGGATGAAGAGTTATACGAAGCATGCTGGGATACTCACAAGCAAGTTGGTATGAAGAAGAAAGGTGACCGCATGGTACCTGACTGCGTACCAAAGAATGAAGAAGTTGAACAACAGTTTGACTTAATCGAAGAAGTTATTGAAGATCTTGCACTACAACATAATCTAGATCCTGAATATGTTTGGGAAAAGTTCGAGCAGTTTAGCGATGAAGAATTACTAGAGTATGCAGTTGATGCAAAGGGACATAAGTCTTCTACTGGTGGTCTGACTCAAAAGGGTCGTGACGCATACAATGCTAAGGGTGCTAATCTAAAAGCACCAGTCACAACTCCACCATCAAAATTAAGTCCAGACAGTAAAGCTGCAAAACGTAGAAAGTCTTTCTGTGCACGCATGGGTGGCATGGAAGGTCCAATGAAGAAACCAAACGGAGAGCCAACTCGTAAAGCTCTCGCTCTTAGGAAGTGGAACTGCTAATGGCACTAAAGCACATAATCAAACACACTGAAACTGAAATTGTTTTCAAGTGTTATGTCACAGACTCTGCTGGTGGTGACATTGATTTAAGTCTAGAAAATAATATGACTAAATCAACTCAAGTATACGTAGCACCAACATCTGTTCCAGATGAAACTGGTGGTGGTCTAGTTCAGTATACTGGTTCAAGAGTTTTTATTACAGGTATCTGGTGGGGTCTTAAGAAAGACAAACAACTAGACATCACAAGAATTATTAATCCAACTGGTCCAGTTTTACATAGTCATTATTATCTACTTAATGCTGGGTATTATGATTATGATGATTTTTCTGATAGAGTTTATGCAAACAAAGACATTCGTTTAACATTTGATGGTCCAGGACATTGTGTCATTCGTCTGCGTAAAGAAGGCTGGACTCCAAAGGTTGAGACTGCTGTATTTGGTCCATACGATAACGAAACTGCGGTAGGTTCATAATGATTGAAACATCTAAACAAGCACTGTCAAATACATTCGTAATGTATTTTAAAGCACAATCGTATCACTGGAACGTAGAAGGAATTAACTTTCCTCAAATGCACGAGTTCTTCGGTGATTTATATGAAGAACTACAAGGAGCAGTTGATCCATTTGCTGAACAAATTCGAGCACTTGGTGAATATGCTCCAAAGAATTTAGATGAGATTTTTACGCTAAAGACTATTGATGGGGACAATGTTGCAACTACTACATCTGCGATGGTGGCAGATCTGTTGATTGCGAATGACCAAAGCATTGTAACCCTAAATAAATTATTCGGAGAGTTAGATGCTGCAGGTGAGCAAGGGTTTGCTGACTTCGTGGCTGGAAGACTAGACGCACATAAGAAACATGGATGGATGTTGATATCTATCCTTAAATCTGGGGAATAAGAATGCAATTTAAATCATTTATGGAAGCCTTGAAGGGCAAACAACACAAGATCGACAAGAATAAAAATGGCGAGATCGATGCCCATGACTTCAAACTTCTACGTAAAGAGGAAGAAGAGTTAGAAGAAGCCAAGATGTCTGATGCAGACATGGCTGAAAGAGAGCGTATCGTTAAAGGTATGAAGAAAAACCTAGCTGGTTTCAAAGCAAGTTACGGTGACAGAGCAAAAGAAGTTATGTATGCTACTGCAACTAAGCAAGCTATGAAAGAAGAAACTGTTGATGAAGCAGTTCAGAAAGCAGATGTTCCTGCTTATCTACGCAAACAGCAAGGACAGACACCACTAAAGTTGTCTGATCTAAAACGTAAAGATACTATCTCTGACAAAGAGAATCTAGCTAAGTTACGTAATGAAGAAGCTGAAGAATTAGACGAGAAGTCTGATCAAGCTAAACGAAACAAGATGATGAAGAATATGATGGACGCATCTCGTGGTGCTCGTCATAAACTTAACAATCCAGTTCCAGATGCTGAACCAGAACACAAAACTGCTAGAGCACACAACGTAGCAATTGGTCGTGCATTGCGCAGTGAAGAGAAAAAAGATGATGTACCATTCGATGGTCCATACACAAAAACTAAACCTGTTAAAAACTCAGATGGCACTGCTCAATCACCAATGAGTCGTGCACGTGCCCTTGCCAAAGATGCAATGAAGAAACAAATGAAAGAAGATATCGATCGTTTGTTTGAGAAAGATGATCAAGAGTATGGCTATGAAGGTGACATGGCTATGAATCAGTTGGCAACTTTAACTCGTTGTGCTGAAATGATTAAAGATACACTAAAGCCAGATACTGATTTGCCAGAGTGGGTTCAATCAAAGATTACTTTAGCAACAGATTACATTGTAACTGCAGCTGACTATCTACACTCTGAATTAGAAGAGCAGGCACCAGTTGCTCCAGTTCCAGATAGAAAATATATCAAAGGAACACCAGAGCACAAAGCATATAAAGCAACAAAGAAACCAATCAATGGTATGCCAACTAATGTGAAAGAAAGTTTCGATGCAGATGGCAATATCGTAAACAATAAAGTTTCTTATAAAGAATTCGCAATGATGCTTGAATACGAAGCAAAAGATGGTCGTTATGTACACAAAGGATCTTACGGTGGTTCTTATGTAGATCCAGAAGGTGCTGATGATGCTGATGATAAGAAACCAAAACAACAGCCAGCTGTGAAGCGTGGTCGTGGTCGCCCAGCTGGGGCAAAGTCTGGTGCTGGTAAAATTACTGGCACTTCAAAGTTATACAAATAAGGAGAAATAAAATGGCACTATGGTCAAACGTAGACGAAAACGCAGGTAAACCAAAGTTTCTAAACGAAACAGATGCATCAAACACTGTTGGTATTAATACTCAAGAAGCGACTGCTAATGGACTAACTGCTGGTTGGAATTTAAAATCAACTGGTTCAGGTGGTCGTGAAGGTCGTGTATTTCACGAGGTATTGGTCGCAATGGGTTCAATGACTGGCGACAATGATACTATTTCACCAGAAATTACTATCACTGTACAACCAACTAATCAATCTGTTACTGCTCCAGCAACTGCTACATTTAGCGTAACTGCTACTCGTACTGGTACTGGCACATTGACTTATCAATGGCAGATTCAGCAAGAAGGTGCTGGTACTTGGGCTAACGTAACAACTGGTACTGGTGGAACTACTGCTTCATACACAACTGGCGCAACAGCAACTGGTGATGGTGCAGGTGCAACAGATGGTGACAAGTATCGTGTTCTAGTATCTCTAGATGGTGCTGATACTAAGACTTCTAACGCAGCAACTCTAACAGTAGCGTAATAAATACATGATGTAAAGAGGGAGGATTGTCCTCCCTCTAATTCCGTGAAGAGAATATGGTTAGTGAAAAATTAAATGAAGGTAACTTTCTTGTTCATGCAATGCACCACTATGATAACCCACAGTGTCATAGTTTAGCTGAGTTTGAAGAAGACATCAAAAAGTTTTTGTATCTTAAGAAGTTACTTTCAAGATATAAAAACAATGGTGAACTTAGAGAAAGATTAATACTCAATCATATTATTGTTCTTTATAATATCTTCGGTGATGCAGCAACAAAAATGTTGTTTTACAAAATCGAAGAATCGTGTTGGGATTCGTTAGTCACATTCTTGGTCTATCTTGATCGAATGCCAGAAACCCTACCAGAATACGGTATTGTTTTATCAGACATAGTTTTAGATGAAACAATCATAGCCACATTAAGGAAGATTTAATGAGTCGCATAGTAGATAACCTGATTGCTTATAAAGTGCTAAAGATGTTAGTGACTAACTTCACTGACACAGAAGCATTCAAGCTAGGTATTATTGATGCAAAGGGAAAGAATCTTCGCAAAGCAAATACCCTTAGAACATCCGAAGAGAAAGATGCATACACATTTTTGAATCGTTTGGTGTTCAACATGAAGAAAATCATCAACAAACTTCCAGGTGGTGAAAGCAAGACTAAGAGTTTAGTTGCTGCACTTTGGTTAGTCAAAGAAACATATGAGTCAGGCAGTCGTTCAACTGCAATGATGCAAGAAAAATTTGACAAACTTATTGAAATGATGGACAATAGAGTGTCTTTGGTTGAAGAGGAACTACTTGTTAAAAAGTTCTTATCTGAGGAAGGCGAAGGTGCTATGAATGTTACTGGTGCTGCAGTCTCTACTGATGAGCCTAAAATCGATAAGAAAAACATCAAGAAGTTTCAATTAATGGCTAAGAGAAAGCCAGTGAATGTTTCTGCTTAACTTTATTCCTGATGCATTCCTACTATGGGTAGTTAATGCAATTCTAATTGCTGGTATTATCGGCACTGTCGTAGCATTCTTCTTTGGTTTCTTTGTTCGCTATTTGCCATGGATTATTCCTTACAGAATGCTCCTGCAGATAGTTGCTCTTGTTCTACTCATTGCTGGTGTATACTTCAAGGGTGGAGTTGGTGTTGAGATGACTTGGAGAGCACGAGTTGCTGATATGGAAGCAAAGGTTGCAAAAGCTGAAGCTGAATCTAAGACTGCCAACGAAAACATTAAAACTGTTTATGTGGATAAAGTAAGAGTTGTTAAAGAAACTCAGGTTGTTATCCAAGAGAAAATTAAAACAGTAGAAGTTAAAATTGATTCTCAGTGTAAGATTACTAGCGACACTGTTGACATTCTTAATGATGCAGCAAAGGGAATCAAGAAATGAAAAAATTACTTCTTTTGATTCCGATTGTTCTTCTAGCAGGGTGTTTAGTTACACCAGTTAAAAGAAACTTTCCAGAGGTTCCAAAAGAACTAATGGAAGCATGCCCAGATTTAAAGACTGTAGAACAGACTGAAAAACTATCAGAAGTTCTTAAGATTGTTGTTGATAATTACGGACAGTATCATGAATGCAAAATCAAAGTTGATACTTGGATGGAATGGTACAAAACTCAAAAACAAATTTTTGATAGCGTAAAATAACATGGAACTAGAGAGAATAGCCAAATTGGAAGCACAAATGGATGCCCTAAAGGAGGATGTTGCTGAAGTGAAGCACGACATCAAGGAAATACATTCCCGTGTCACAACATCCAACAGAGAGATCGTTGACAAGATTGACGATATGCAAACACGCATTGAACATAAGATGAATGCAAATGCTCAAATCTCACAAATTCAACATGAAGAAATTCGTAAAGATGTTGTTGAAGATCTAGAGAAAATGGAAAAGCGAGTTGGTGCATTAGAGCAGTGGAAATGGTATGTAGTAGGTGGTGCTGCAACTTTGGGCTTTGTTCTTGGTCACATCTCAGAGATCGCAAAGTTTCTAAAATAAAACTTGTTTTATAATGTTATGTAGAGTATAATGTTACTCTACCATGTGGAGTTATTATGTTATACATTGATGCAAAGTATGCCCAAATACTGGGTAGTCGCTTGCGAAATTTCAAACAGAAAAAAGATTATCTCTGGAACTATTCTTGTCCAGTGTGTGGTGACTCATCTAAAAATAAGTTGAAGGCACGTGGTTACATTTATCGTACTGAAGCTGATCTGTTTGTGAAGTGTCACAACTGTAATTATAGCACCAACATTGGTAATCTAATTAAGTATGTTGATACAAAACTATATGATGAGTATGTTCTCGAAAGATACAAAGCTGGTGCCACTCGTTACAATGCGCACAAAGATGTATCGGAAATTCTCCCAGAACCAGAAAAGATTGAGTTGCTTGAAGATGATATTCTCGAGCCACTTAAGAGGATAGACACACTTGATGCTTCTCATCCTGCAGTGAAGTATGTTCTGAGTAGAAAGATTCCAAGAGACAAATGGCATCTACTTTACTTCTGTGCGAAGTTTAAGAAGTTTGTGAACTCTGTTACACCGAAGTTCGTAGAACCAATTGTTGATGAACATCCACGCATGATTATTCCATACTTCACTCCAGCAGGAAAGTGTTTTGCTTTTCAAGGTAGAGCGTATGGAAATGAGGAGCCTAAGTATTATACCATTAAGGTAGATGAGACTCAGGAAAAGATTTATGGTTTAGATCGAGTTGATTACTCGAAACGAATCTTGGTTGTAGAAGGTCCAATTGATTCTTTATTTCTACCCAATGCTGTTGCTGTGTCAGGTGCTTCATTTGATACACCAACGATTCGTCAGTTGCTCACTAACGCTACAATCGTTATGGACAATGAACCGAGAAATAAAGACATCGTGAAGCAGTTAGAAAAGTATATTGATTCAGGATTTAGTGTGTGCATGTTCCCAAATAGCATACAACAAAAAGATATTAATGAAATGATTTTACATGGCGGAATGACTGCCGATGAAATCACCGAAGTAATAAATACAAACACCCATACTGGTATGGAAGCGAAACTTAGATTTAGTGAATGGAGAGTTAAGTGAAAGTAAAGTTAATTAGTTATTCTAAACCATCAGATGAAATGTATGATGAGGGTTTGGTAGACGTGCAAGAGCTAGTTGCTTTTTGTGCTCGAGTATCAAATCCATCCAATCAGTTCAACACAGAGACATCAGAGAAGTTAATTAAGTATCTTATCAAACATAGTCACTGGTCACCATTAGAAATGGTTAGTGCTTGTTTAGAAATAGAAACTACTCGTGATATCGCAAGACAAATCTTGCGTCACCGCTCTTTTAGTTTTCAAGAATTCAGCCAACGCTACGCAGATCCCACCAAGGACTTATCATTTGTCCTTAGGGAAGCCAGACTCCAAGACGAAAAGAATCGTCAAAATAGCGTAGAGTTACCAGCCACCATTGCTGGACAGAATCTTGCGGAAGAGTGGAATGTTAGACAAAAAGAAATTCTAGCATTAGTGACAAAAACGTATGACTGGGCAATCTCACAAGGTATTGCTAAAGAACAAGCAAGAGCAATTTTACCAGAAGGTAATACAGTTAGTCGTTTATACATGAATGGTACACTGCGTAGTTGGATTCACTTTATTGAATTGCGTAGTGCAAATGGTACACAAAAAGAACATCAGTTGGTTGCACTTGAATGTGCGAAAGTTATTGCTGAAGTATTTCCTTTAGCAAAAGATATTGTAAACAAATAATAATAATTGGAGTTAGCATGGCAGACATTGTGCATGGCATAGAGGTTGATTATTCTCGAGACAATTTGTTCGATGAATTAGGTAAGATAAGATTAAAAGAAAGTTACATGAAAGATGAAGAAACGTCACCGCAAGAAAGATTCGCATTCGTTAGCAGCAAATTTGGTAGCAATCCAGAACACGCACAAAGACTTTATGAGTATTCCAGCAAGCACTGGCTCTCTTACTCAACACCTATTCTATCATTCGGCAGAAGTAAAAGAGGATTACCTATTTCGTGCTTTCTTAACTACATTGAAGACACAGCGGAGGGACTAGTTGATAACCTTTCTGAAACTAATTGGCTTTCTATGCTCGGGGGTGGTGTTGGTATTGGGTTCGGTATACGTTCGGCAGACGACAAGAGCACTGGTGTTATGCCACACCTCAAAATGTACGATGCTTCGAGTCTTGCTTATCGCCAAGGTCGTACTCGTCGTGGAAGTTATGCTGCTTATCTTGATATCAGTCATCCCGACATTATTAACTTTTTAGAGATGCGCAAGCCGACAGGCGACCAAAACATGCGTACTCTAAACATGCATCATGGTATTAATATTCCTGATGCGTTTATGCAGTTGATTGAAAATTGTATGATTGATCCAGAAGCAGATGACTCATGGAATCTAGTTGACCCAGCATCAAACGAAATTCGTGAAACTGTATCAGCAAAAGAATTATGGCAACGTATCCTTGAGATGCGTATGATGACTGGTGAACCATACCTCCACTTCATCGATGAATCAAATCGTAAACTACCACAATGGTTAAAAGATAAAGGTTTGAAGGTTCATCAATCTAATCTCTGTTCTGAGATTATTCTACCAACAAATGAAAAGCGAACAGCAGTATGCTGCTTGTCTTCTCTAAACTTAGAGTACTACGATGACTGGAAGTCGCATCCTACTTTCCTTCGTGATGTAGCAGAAATGCTTGACAATGTGCTTCAGTATTTTATTGATAATGCACCTTCCACCATCAAGAGAGCAAAATACTCCGCTATGCGAGAAAGAAGTATCGGCATCGGTGCTTTGGGTTGGCATGCCTACTTGCAAAAGAATAGCTTGCCATGGGAATCACCAATGTCAATTGGACGTAACAAACAAATCTTCGCACACATAAGAGGAAAGTTAGATGCAGCGAATAAAGAACTTGGATTGGAACGAGGTGAAGCACCTGATGCGGTGGGTACTGGGAATCGCTTTAGTCATCTTATGGCTATTGCTCCCAATGCTTCTTCTTCCATTCTTATGGGCAACACTAGTCCTTCTATTGAACCTTATCGTGCCAATGCTTATAGGCAGGATACTCTTTCGGGTTCTCACCTAAACAAGAATCGTTTCTTGGATATTGTGATTCAGAAAGAAGCAGAGAATCATAAAGAAGGATGGGCTGATGAAGTATGGTCAAGCATCATTGCCAATGATGGATCTGTTCAACATCTTGAGTGGATGGATGATTGGACAAAAGACGTATTCAAGACGTCAATGGAAATTGATCAGCGTTGGGTTGTTCAACACGCAGCAGATCGTCAAGAGTATATTGACCAAGCACAATCTCTTAACGTATTCTTCAGACCAGACAGTCACATTAAATACATTCACGCTGTCCACTTCCAAGCATGGAAGCAAGGATTGAAAACGATGTATTACTGTCGTTCAGATAAGATTGCCAAAGCTGATAAAGTATCAAAACGTATCGAGCGAGAAGTTATTAAAGAAATCGATCTTCATGCACTAACTGGTGATGCAGATACCTGCTTAGCCTGCGAAGGATAAACATGGATGCCTATGACATTTCAGATAAAATCAAAAAGTATTGGTGTGCAGTAGTTCCAAAGAACTCTGGTGAAATTACTAAATCAAAAACTAAAGTAAGAGTAGTTATTAACACTCCTGATGGTTATCGTGAAGTTGTAGGTGTTTGTATAACAGATAACATGATAGAACTAAAATTAGACGAGGAATAAATGATCAAGAAACATAGCAGAATGACGGATGAAAGGAATTACTTCAAACCTTTCAACTATCCATGGGCATATGAGGCATGGCTAAAGCACGAACAAGCACATTGGTTACATACTGAAGTGCCAATGGCAGAAGACGTAAAAGATTGGAAGAAGAAATTAACACCACAAGAAAAAACATTCTTGACAAACATCTTCCGTTTCTTCACACAGGGTGACATTGACGTAGCTGGTGGTTATGTGAAGAATTATCTTCCATATTTCCCACAACCAGAAATTCGTATGATGCTGTCTGGTTTTGCTGCACGTGAATCTCTTCACATCGCTGCATACTCTCACCTTATTGAAACACTTGGTCTTCCAGAAACTACATACAATCAGTTTATGGAATATCAAGAAATGAAAGATAAGCACGACTACGTTGCTGACATCTCATCACGTAATGGAACTATTGCTTCAACTGCTGAACATATCGCTGTGTTCTCTGCATTTACTGAAGGTATGCAGTTGTTTAGCTCATTTATTATGTTATTGAATATGCCACGTCATGGTATGATGAAGGGTATGGGACAGATTGTTACTTGGTCTATTGTTGATGAAACAATGCACGCTGAGTCAATGATTAAATTATTCCGTGAGTATATCAAAGAGAATCCAGAAATTTGGAATGATGAACTAAAGGGTAAGATTTATACCATTGCTGAGAAGATGGTTGAACTCGAGGATAAGTTTATCGATCTATCATTTGCTGGTTCAGAAATGCGAGATCTATCTGCAGCTGATGTTAAACAATACATTCGCTATATCGCAGATCGTCGTCTTATCTCTTTGGGTATGAAAGGTGTATTCAAAGTTAAGAAGAATCCACTACCATGGGTTGAAGAAATGATTAACGCACCAGTGCACGGTAACTTCTTTGAGAATCGTGTGACTGATTATGCTAAAGGTGCATTGTCAGGTGACTGGGGTGATGTATGGGGTAAGGCAGCTTAATGTTAGAAACAATATGTGATACAATGGTAGAGGCATATCGTCGCAACTGGATTACCAGTCGTGATGGTAATGTCTCTATTCGTCACCACGATCGTGACCATTTTTATATTACTCCAAGTGGTGTACGTAAACAAACACTACAACCTGATCAATTTAAAAAGATCATAATCAAACCACCACTATCATGGAACGAACTTGGCACAGGTTTGTTGGCAGAACGATGGGGTTGGAAAGAAGGACAGTATACTGACATTAGTGCTAATCTAAAACCAAGTGGCGAGATTCCATTACACTTTGGTTTACAAAAGATGATGGGACAGCATAGTAATGAAGTGAGAGTAGTTATGCACTTTCACCCAACATACTGTGTTGCTGCAATGCATCGTGGAATTGAGTTGAGTAGTCTTGCCAATGATTTTCCAGAACTAAGTCGTTATACTAGCGTAGCACCTAATGTTGGTGATGTTCCTCCAATTAGTCAAGAACTTGCTGACCAATGTTTTGAAAAACTAAATCTTGATGAACAAGGTAATACTGGCTTTGACATCGTAGGTATTAAAGGACATGGTGTAGTCGCTATTGATACTAGTCCTTGGCGAGCATTTGAACATATTGAACGACTAGAACATATTTGTCATATCGTTCTTTCATCAGGAAAATATTAATGGCACATATTGTTGCGAACCTTCCACCTGTTAAATGTTTTGTTCGCAAAGAGTTTCTCTATGATTTTGAAAAAGGTCATGGAGAACTCGAGCCATGTTGGTGGATAAGTATTAAGTCTTTACGTGGACAAGCATTCCGTATTGAGTCATACTTAAATAATTATGGTGCTTTGTATGATAAACTACCACTCCATGCATATTGTTGGAAACCAATTGAAGGTGAGCCACTACCACTAGATTACCTTCAGTTATGGGATTGTCTATCCTATGATATTACTGTGATTAAGAAGGCACAACTTCAATCAATGCGTTGTAAGTTTAAACTTAAAAACGGAGAGTGGATGTATGGAGTATATCTTTTTACAGTTGATAGTGCCCACCCTGATTTTAACACTCTTGATACAGGCTTTTCTGAAGATATCGAAGACCATAAGTCTTATAATTTTATTCAGTGTGATAATGGGCAGTTTGCTGCTCAGCCTAATAATCGTCTCATTATTTTAGAACCAAGTAGCAATCCTAAAGAATTAAAGATGCCTGACTTTAAAGTAGCAACTAAAAAGTGGTCAGTTGAAACAGATCCCAAGTGGTCTCTTGGTGACACTAACACAATAATGTACGAAAGAAAAGATGATTGAACTTATCTACGTTTTAATAATGACGCACATCACAATCGTGTGTGTCACTCTCTATCTTCATAGAGGACAGACACATAGAGGATTGGTGTTTCATCCAGCAGTTGCACACTTCATGCGTTTTTGGTTGTGGCTCACTACTGGAATGGTGACTAAACAGTGGGTTGCTATACATCGTAAACATCATCAAATGTGTGAGAAAGAAGGAGATCCCCACTCTCCTCATGTTTATGGTATTTGGAGAGTTGTCTTTGGCGGTGCATTATTGTATAACGAAGCCAGCAAAAATAAAGCAATGGTTGATCAATATGGAGTTGGAACTCCAGATGATTGGCTAGAAAATAATGTTTACTCTAAACATAGTAGAACAGGTATCATGATTATGTTAGCCATCAATGTAATTGTGTTTGGCTGGATCGGTCTGCTTCTTTGGGGTATTCAAATGATTTGGATCCCTTTTTGGGCAGCAGGTATTGTTAATGGTATTGGTCATTGGTGGGGTTATCGTAACACAAACACTAAGGATCGTTCTAAAAACATATCAATATTTGGAATTATTATTGGCGGTGAAGAACTACACAACAATCATCACGCTGAACCAGCAAACCCTAAATTAAGTAGACGTTGGTTTGAGTTTGATATTGGATGGATGTGGTTTAAAGTATTAGAAAAATTAGAATTAGCAAAGGTAAAAAATGACAACTAAATACTTTGAATGTGAATCATGTGGAGCACGAGGAAAGATCGTTCTCAAAGGAGATGACCATTCAACAGCCGATTTGGTATATTGCCCAGTTTGTTCTGCTGACATCTACGAAGAGGAAGATCTTGATGAAGAAGAATGACTTGGACGTATCAAAACGAAACTGTTGAAACACTACCAGACGACTGCGTTGGGTTTGTCTATCTAATAACAAACAAAACAACCAATCGTAAATACATTGGAAAGAAATTAGCCAAATTTAGTAAAACTACATACAAGGTAGTTAAATTAAAAAACGGAACTAAAAAGAAAAAGAAAGTCAGAAGTAAAATTGATTCTGACTGGCAAGATTATTACGGTTCAAGTGACGAACTAAATAAAGATGTACTCTCTCTGGGCAAGGATAACTTTTCCCGAGAGATTTTGTTCTTTTGTAAATCTAAAGCTGAGTGCTCGTATGTTGAGGCACGAGAGCAATTTGGAAGGAAAGTATTAGAATCAGACGACTATTATAACGGACAGATCTCTGTTCGAGTCCATGGCTCTCATATTAAAAACAAATTATGACATACCTTTTATTTGTAGTTGCACTATCATTATCCGCTGTAGCAGCATGGTATGCTGTTGCTGGATTAGTCGCAATCTTTGCTGCAGCTACAGTGCCGATTGTTATTATGGGTTCTTTGCTCGAAGCATCGAAACTCGTAGTGGCATCATGGCTTTATCGTTCTTGGAAAGAAATTCCAATATTGATGAAGTCATATTTCACCATAGCCCTCGTAGTATTGATGTTACTAACTTCAATGGGCATTTTCGGATTCTTATCAAAGGCACACTTAGACCAAGCAATTCCTACTGGAGATGTTTCCTCTAAGTTAGCGTTGATTGATGAGAAAATCAAAACAGAAAAGGAAAATATCAATGCAAATCGTAAAGAACTTTCTCAATTGGATCAGCAAGTTGACCAAACCATCTCAAGAACCACAGAAGCCAGTGGAGCAGAGCGTGCCATTTCCATTAGAAGAAACCAGCAAAAAGACAGAGCCAGAATCCTCAGTGAAATCGGCTCCAGTCAAGCGAAAATCGCCAAACTCAACGAAGAGCGTGCGCCAATCGCCAGCGAAGTCAGGAAAGTCGAAGCAGAAGTAGGTCCAATTAAGTATATTGCTGCATTAATTTACGATGATAGCACAGATACTGATACGTTAGAGAGAGCGGTGAGAATCGTTACTATAATGATTGTTCTAGTATTCGATCCTCTCGCTGTTCTATTATTAGTTGCTGCAAACTGGCAATTAAGAAGAGATGGTGGATTACCACCTATTTCGTTTTCTTCAGATTTAAAACCTGGAGATTTAAATTACGATCCATATACTGGTATTTCTGCCATCTATCAACCAAATACGTGGGACAAATTCTTCGCAAAGAAGGGTGTGGATATTGAAGATAAAGTCAGTGTTCAGGAGGAAGTTACTGTCGCTAAAGTCGATGGTATGGACTATGAACAAACCTTTAAAGAAGCAGAAGAAACAGAGTTACCAGAAATTAAAATAGAAGAGCATTCTAAGGACTGGGAACCTGAGTTATATGACAGAGTTAAAAAGCGTATAGAATACGACTCAGCTGGAAGACGTATCACTCCAGAGACTGAGGAAGAACTCGCACAGAAGTTAAACCCATCAAAAACACAATCTTTCTTGAATAAAGTTAGCGACGTGTTTCAATCAACTGGTGTAAAAACCATCGAAAAAGAAGTTCAAGACTTACAGAAAAAGTAACACTCTTGCAACCATAGGTAATCCTAAATAGATGTATAATAATAAGGATTACGATGGTAGACTTTTTAAAAATCGTAGCGGAACTCGGATTCCCAATCGCTGCAGCAATGGCTGCAGGTTACTTTGTATTCCTTACACTTAAATTCATCCTTGCTGGAGTAACAGGTTCTGTAAACTCTATCAAGGGAATCATTATGGCTCTCGATAAACGAGTTGCAGCAATGAACCACGATGTTATTCGAATTGATACTAAGGTATCTCACGCACTGGGTATACCCCCAGATTTAGACAGGATTGCTCGAGCAGAGCAAAGTGACGCAAGGAGAGATTGATGTTATTTGTAGATTATGTCTTTGATGTGCTAGAAAATGGTACTATTATGATGGACAAAGAATTAACAGCTGATAAACTACATCTTAAAGATGGCGATCGTTATGTTGCTAATGTGACATTTGATGGAAGAATCGTCTTTCAAAAGATACAAAAGAGCGAGAGTGAAAATGGATGTCGTTGAGTTAGTCAATAAGTATGGTTTCCCGATAATTGCAGCAGGTGGTTTGGGTTACTTTGTTTATTATGTCTGGCAGTGGGTAACCACAGAAATTAAGCCAGTAACAGGTGAAGCTAGTAAAGTTCTGATTGATCTAATCGATCGCATTAGGATGTTGGATAACGATCTTATCCGTTTGAATCAGAAAGTGAATGTTATCTTGTCATTAAGAGAAAAAGATGGGCAACAGCCCACCGACGATAACAAAACGAACGGAATAGAAGATGTCAAGGCATCACTTAAGAAAATCCCTCCTGGGTCTGCTGATAGTCAGTTTAAACAGTAATGCAGGAGAACTCGTACACCAATTCAACTCCCCTGCTTTCAGTGGACAGGGATACTCAGCACACGTTCTAACTATCGAGCAGTTAGAATCATCAAGAAAACAAAAACTTAAAGACGAAGCCAAAGCTGCAGAAGATGCAGCAGCAAGAGCTAAGAACAACACAAATATTGCCAAATTCTTGAACAATCTAGAGTCAAGAATCTATGCGCAACTTTCAAAACAGTTAGCTGACCAGATGTTTTCAGATGGTAGCTCAAACACTGGCACTGTGGATTTCCAAGGATCTTCTATCACTTGGGAAAAACTATACGACAATGGTTCTGCCACACAAGTTCAATTAACAATTAGAGATACACAAGGGACTGTTACACAGGTCGTTGTGCCAATCGCCACATTTAGTTTCTAATATGAAAACGATACTAATATCTCTGATTGCACTAGCACTAACTGGATGTGCCTCTGTCAATATGCAGGCATTTGGTGATCAAGAACCAGTTAAACTTGAACCAAAGAAAAGTCTAATAGAAAAATTACCAGAACTAGATGGTCCACCAATGACAGTGGCAGTTTATGGATTTCAAGATAAAACTGGACAAAACAAACCAAGTGATAAAATGGCTTTGTTCAGTAAAGCAGTGACACAAGGTTCTGAAGTATTTTTAATTAAAGCACTAAAAGATAGCACTGGATGGTTTAAAGTTGTTGAACGAGTTGGACTTGACAACTTAATAAAAGAAAGACAATTGATTCGTAATCAACGAGAAGTTTATGAAGGTAAGGGTGCGACACCATTAAAACCAATGACTGTTGCAGGTATCATGATTGATGGTGGTATTATCGGTTATGACTCTAATGTGCGTTCAGGTGGTAATGGTGCAAGATTTTTAGGAATTGGTGGAAGCGAGCAATATCGTGTCGATGAAGTTGTTATATCTCTACGCTTAGTAAGTGTGAGTAGCGGAGAGGTTTTGTTGAGCACTGCGGTAAGTAAAACTATTTACAGTAGTGTTTCTAATATCGGTGTGTTTAGATTTATTGATGCTGGAACAAAAGCCCTAGAATTAGAAACTGGGCAAGGTATCAATGAACCGACAACATACGCTGTTCGTGTAGCTATTGAACAGGCTGTCTATGAGATGATTATAGAGGGCGAGCGAAAAGGATTATGGAAATTTAAATCTAAACAAAAAGGACAATAATATGAAAGGACTAAAAGCAGTCGCTATGATTAGCTTGCTTGGTGTTAGTTCTTTTGGTTATGCTAATGACATTTATATAGAACAAGTTGGTTCTAGTTCTACTGTTACTATCACACAACAAGGTGTGGGTAACACTATCGGTAATAACACCGATTCGATTTATATTGGCAGTGGTTCTAACACTGTGGCAATTGACCAAATTGGAGACAATAACATCTTAGCAATGGTCGTGAATGGTTCATCCGCTGACACTACAATTCTTACAACAGGTAGTGGTAACATACAAACTATCGATTGTGGAACTACTGTTTCTGCAGGATGCTCAGGATCTACTATTACGCAAACTATTACTGGTGACGATAATACTATTACTCAAAACTTAGGTTCTGGTGCTAACCACACTAGTAACATTACTGTGACTGGAGATACTAATAACGTGACTCATACAAGTACTGCAACTGGAACTACTACCATGAATGCTACTATTACTGGTAATACAAATACAGTTGGTGTGACACAATCTGGAATGACTGTACAAAATGTTAATATTAATTCGTCTGGTAACAGCAATACTATTTCTATCACTCAGTCAAACTAATTTTGCTGCAGTTGGCAAAGTCACAGAACAGACTGGTCCAACAGAAATAGTACGTAATAAAAATTCTATTCCATCCAAAGTTGGCTCTGGAGTAGAAATGAATGATACAATTGTTACTGCAAAGGCGAAAGCCAAACTAACTTTCGAGGATAACACGACAGTCAATATCACAGAGCAGAGTAAGCTAGTGGTAGATGACTTCGTGTATGATCCGAAGAAAGGTTCAGGAAAACTCGCTATGAAAGTTGTAATGGGCACTGCTCGTTACGCAAGTGGTCAAATCGCAAAAACTAATCCACAACAAGTTGCCGTTAATACCCCTACTGCTACAGTGGCAGTTAGGGGTACTGACTTTTCTATGACTGTTGATGAATTGGGTCGCAGTTTAATTATGCTGTTACCGTCTTGCGATGAAAAGAAAAAGTCCTGCGTTACTGGAGCCATTTCAGTTAAAAACGATGCAGGAGAAGTATTCATGAATGAACCATATCAAACTACGGTGGTGGCTTCTTTAACTACAGCACCAACTGCTCCAGTTATTGTAAGTATAGACCAAGCAAATATCGACAATCTTCTTATTGTATCTCCTCCAAAAGAAATCAAAGAAATAGAGATGCGTGAATCTAAAAGTCTTTTAGATAAGAACTTTTTAAATGTAGACTTATTGGCATTTAAAGACTTGGACGAAAATAAGTTAGAGAACTTTAAAGAGTTAGATATTAATTTACTTGACATTAACTTTCTGTTTAACATGTTGGATGCTGATGCAGACAATTTGAGTAAAGATTCTCTGTCAGCAGAGAGTCGTCTGTTGCCAGATTTTAAAGCATCTGTTGGTGCATACTATTTCTTTAATGATGATCAAACAATGGTAAACGTATGTAAATTCTCTGCATCTAGCACTGCTTGCGTAAGAGCATCGGTTACAGAGGATAAAACAATTGTGTATACTCAACAAGGTGCAACATACATACAAAATATTAACAAGGGTGGTAGCACTACAATTACGTTGATACAAAAATGAAAAAGTTTTTAATTTTACTTTCTGCGTTTATCTACTTTTCTGCTAACAGTCAGGATATAGATGCTCAAACTAATGGATTGTTGTATGACACGTATGCTGCAGGTGGAGCGATGCCTACCTACACTCAAGCTGCAGATGGAACTATTAACAATCGTACAAAGTTAAGTTCAGGAATAGTCAGTACTGTAAACTTTGGATGGGGTGGTGGAGCAGTTTTAAATTCTGGAAGAGCAGAGGGTGTTATTGTAAGATTTTATGGATTTATTAACATACCAACAGCTGGCACATATAGTTTTGGTGGACAGGCTGATGATGGTATACGAATCAAAGTTAATAATACTCAGGTAGTTGATAGCTGGATTGAAAGTGGTGGTGCTTTTAGATCTGGTAGTGTATCATTACCTGCAGGAACAGTACCAATAGAACTAATATACTATGAAAATGGTGGTGGTGCCATGGTAAATCTACAGTGGGTTCAAAACAATACGTGGGAAATAATTCCGACGACATCCTTAGCAACTGTTTCAACATACTGGCAACCAGCGATTCAAGTTGGTATAACAACACTACAACAAACAAACAAAACTGCTGCAAGAAATAGACAAACTATTGCCAATCAAATTTATGTGAATCAAGTTGGTTCATATAATACAGTAGATGTTTTACAGTCAGGAACATATCATTTAACTGACATAACAATACAGGGTGATAGTAATTCAATTGGGCTAGACCAGTTGGGTTGGAAGAACTACTCTAACATTAATATAAATGGCAGTTCTAATATAACCAATGTGTATCAATCTAATTCAGGCACAGCGTCAACTCCAGGACATTATAGTTCTGTTGATGTGACAGGTAATACAAATACAGTAAATGTATCGCAGACAGGCGATGCAGAGAAAACCAGTTTTATCATAATTAATGGTAATACTAATAATATTACAAACAATCAAGTTGGAACAGGAACTAAATATTCGGATATAAAAGCCACAGGAAATGGGCACACAGTTTCCTTAGACCAAAAAGATGCTGGTGCTCATTCTGCTAGAATTGAAGTGACTAATAGTGGTGGCTCTTCGACTGTTAATGTTTTACAACAAGGGAATACTAATCAGACATACTTGCTGCAGCAATCTTGTGCAAACGCAGGTGGGTGTTCTGTGACGATGACACAACAATGAAAAAACTATTATCTCCATGGATGGCTCTAGTAACACTAGTCCTCCTACTAGCTATTCGAGTAGCAGATCCTGCATTTGTAGAGTCTGTCAGACTTCGTTATTTCGATCAACTCATAACAAGTAAAGGTGCAACTACATCTCAGCAGATTGCAGTTGTAAATATTGACGATGCCTATATTCAACAAAAAGGACAGTTCCCGTTCCCTCGTGGACAGTATGCCGAACTCATTACTAATCTCTATTCTCATGGTGCTGGGCTGGTTGTCTTTAACGTCTATATGCCTGAGTCTGATCGTTTTGGTCAAGATGATCAACTAGCATCATTAATGAAACAAGCACCTGTTGTTCTTCCACAGGTAGCAACAAGTGATAGTTATTTTTCAGATAAGCATTTACCGTTTCGTCCAGGTGTTTCTGTAGTAGGTGGCGATCCAGCGAGTACAGGAGTCATCTATGGAAATATTCAACCTAATATTAAAAAGTTTAATAATAGTGCTGCTGGTATTGGTGTTGTTAACACCCTCCCAGAAATCGATGGCGTCACCAGAAGAATTCCAATGGTCGTCAATTCTAAAGGACAATTGTACCCAAGCATCAGTTTGGAGACATTGCGTGTCGCTGCAGGAGATCCTAGTTTCCAAGTCAAGGTCAATGAATCAGGAATCGAAGCAGTTCGAATTCCACAGTTCGGAAAAATCGACACAGACGAGTTGGGTAGAATTTGGGTTGATTGGTCAGCAAAACCAAAAGAATATTCTGCAGCAAAACTACCAGCCGACTTTGGTGGAGCCATCGTCATCGTTGGACTTACTGCAAAAGGACTCAACAATCCAGTGGCTACTGCAACGGGATCGGTTTATCCGCATTACTTACAAGCTGCAGTATTAGATACAGTAACAAGTGGCACTAACATCAGTCGTCCAGATTGGGCATTGATTGCTGAGTTAGCATTTATGATAGTGGCAGTAATCCTATCAATCTTTCTAACAAGGTACACTCATGGATACATCTTTGCGCTCGCTTTGGGAGCAATCGCCTATTATGGTGGCTTCCAACTGTTTACTGGATCTGGGTATTTACTCGATGCTGTATTCCCAATTCTTACCATATTCATTGCCAGCTTCCATGGATACATTGTCAAGTTCCTTGTCGAGTTGCGTGCAAAACAGCAAATTAAAAAACAGTTTGGTGGATACGTATCTCCAATCATCGTTAATCAATTGGCAGAAGATCCTGAAGGTGCAGCAGAGCGACTAAAAGGAGAGAAGAAAGATCTCTCTATCGTTATGACAGACCTTCGTGGTTTCACTACACTTGGTGAATCATTCGGTGCTGACGTGCAAGGTTTGACTGCAGTTATGAATCGTTATATGGACGCATTGTCTAAGCCAGTGTTGAAGAATGGTGGTTGTATTATCAAGTTTATTGGTGATGCTTCACTACACGTTCACAACGCACCTGTTGATGATAATGAACACGCAATTACTGCAGTTAAGACTGCTCTTGAAATGATTGATGCAATTGAGGAGTTTAATAAAGAATTACAAGCAGAAGGTCGTCCACCTGTAGGTATGGGTGCTGGTGTAAATACTGGTCCAACTCTGATTGGTAACATCGGTGCAAACGATCGCTATGGTTATGACGTACTCGGTGATTCAGTATCAACTGCAGCACGTCTTGAGGGACAAACAAAAGGTTATGGAGTTCTGTTGGTAATTGGTCCAGAAACAGCAGAGCGAGTGAAACATGTTTATGATGTGGCACAGCTTGATTGTATCGCAGTAAAAGGTAAAACAATTGGACTTCACATTTACGCAATCGCAAAAGTTGGTGAAAAACATCAGCAGTATCTTGACGCATATTATTCTGGCGATTGGAAGAAAGCGATAAAACTATGTCAGGAACTAATGGATGGGGATTCGACTACGAACCCTCTAAAGCAGTACTACGAACTAATGCTGGAAAGACTCAAGCAAGGCAAGCCAAGCAACTGGGACGGAGTCTACCACGCAACAAGCAAGTAAGAGAGTGGTGGGATTTTAATGGAGTGGAATTGTTCTTTGCAACAATTCTCCTAAGTATATTAGTATTTTGTTTCGTGTGGGGTTTCTTGGATATTCTACACACTTTAGCTAGGATTTAAAATGAACGATAAACATTTATTCTGGGTGCTGGGAGTTTTGTTACTAATACCTATTGGCTTTTCAATAGTTAGTAAAGAATCTTTCCGCTATCCTTGTCAAGATCCCGCAAACTGGGAGAAGGACATCTGTAAGATGCCACTATGTGATGTCAACAGAACTTGTCCAGAACATATTTTCAAAGGACAGAGAGATCCACGTCTCGGTCCACCAAAAGATGGTGAAGTTGCTAAACCTGCATCTGCACCAGTACCAACCACAGGAGCGTGCAAATGAGTGACCAAAATCTAATGTATACAGAAGAGCAGTTGATGGCTCGTCTGAAATTCTTCATCGGTATCTGTTTATCATTTACCCTTGTTGGAATTGTTTTCGTTGTTCTTTACTCTATTATTTTCGTGACACAACCATTGAATGCTATCAGTCCTATCGACCAGAAATTCTTTGAGTTGATTATTCCTATTGCTACATTCTTGACTGGAACTTTATCTGGTATCATGTTGGCAGGTGGAGATAAAGATGCACAGAAGTTAGCGTTGCAAGCTGCAAACAAAGGTTGGGATAAACCACCAACACCAGTTGCACCGACACCTACTGCACCTGCTCCAAAACCAATGGGTATGATGCCACCACGACCAATGGCTCCACCACCATCACAAAATGGTTTTGGGTTTGACTTCAACACATCTCCTCTTGCAAATGCAACGACTATGCCAGTGTATGAAGCTGGAGATCCGACGTTTAGAAACAGCCGAAACGACTAATCCCCTACACTCTGTAGGGTTATTAGCCCTCCTAAACCCCTGTTTTTACAGGGTTTTTTTACATCCAGAAAGTGCTTGTCTTTAATTGCAATATACGGTATAATAGTTGTATGAAAAATGAAAAAGTGAATGCAATTTTAGAGTGGTCAGCCACGATAGTTACTGTTGGTGCTGCACTTGCCACTGCACTCTCTATCGATCCATTGAACATCTATCTGTTCAACATCGGTTCTGTGCTGTGGTTAGCGTGGGCTATCAGAGTTAAGCGTGCAAGTTTAGTGGTGGTCAACGTAGGTTTGTTGGCTGTTTATGTTTATGGTTTGATTGTGAGGATTTAATATGCAAGGTTCTATTCGTTTAGCAGTTGGATTCTTGATGGTGTTTGGTGCAGTCGGTGGTATGGATGCTGGTCCATCTGAATACTTTTATGTGCAGATTTTATCAGCAATCGTTGGTTTGATTATAATGAATTATGGTGTAAAGGCGATGAACAATGAGTAAAATGTCTGAGTTAGCGTATGAGATTGAAGAGTTGTTGGCACAAGGTATGTCACCAAAGTTTATTGTGGCGACTTTGAACGTGCCCATTGAAATGGTTTATGATACCATCGAACAGCTTGAATGTTTGGAATTAGAAAAGCAGTATGAAATGATGTCGTATGCCGACGAGATGGCAAATGACGATGCACAATATTATGGAGCTTAATATGGATTACAAAGAAGCACAATTAGCAACAGAACATTTTGATAAGAGTCATGGATCGTTTTTCGATCGTGGTTCAGCGGACTCTTACTATCATCGTAGTCGTGACCCACATCGTGGTGGTGTAGGTGGTGGTTCTGGTCCAAGAATTCCAGCAATCACTGTGGAAGAGTTGGAAGCATACCACGCTGGATACGATTACAATGAACAGTATGGTGATAAGAAAGATTGGGGTTGAAATGCAAGAAGTTGATAAAGAGATTATGTTGATTGCACAAGAAGAATGTGCTGAAGTTACGCAAGCGATAAGTAAAGTATTCCGCTTTGGATTTGATTCTGAGTATAATGGAGTGACAAACTCTACTCATCTCAGCGAAGAAGTGGGTGATTTGCTCTGTATGATTGAATTGATGATTCGCAACAAACTTGTGGATGCCAATGCAGTTGAGTATGCACGCAGAGCGAAGATGGAAAAACTAGCAAAATGGAGCAGCATCAAGTGATTCGTTTCATTGAAAACATCAGCTGGGATGATTGTAAGAATGGTCGGCACTATGACTGTGGGGATAACTCCATGCTCATTCAAATTGCAGATCCAGCTACATTCTTTCCTGTTCCAAAACACAACTTTAAACTTGTGAAACAGTTTGAATTTTTGGACGCAGAAGATGAAGATGGGTTTCCAGATGAAGCAAAGATTAGTGATAAACAAGCATTTGATATTGTTTCTCTATTGAAATATGCTTTGGAAAATCATATGAATGTCGTTGTGCATTGTCACGCTGGCATTTGCCGTAGTGGTGCTGTGGTTGAGGTGGCATCTATGATGGGGTTTACTCCATCTGATAGATATCGACAACCAAATGTTCGTGTAAAAAACAAAATGATGAAAGTGTTGGGTTGGACTTATGACTCGTAAATTGGCTTCTATTCGTAAAATTGATTCACTGACTCCGATTGATGGAGCAGATGCGATTGAGTGTGCCACTGTAGGTGGTTGGAAAGTTGTTGCACAGAAAGGTCTCTACAAAGAGGGAGATCTTGCTGTGTACTTTGAAATTGATTCGTGGATCCCATTCGAATTGGCTCCATTCCTGTCTAAAGGAAAAGAACCACGAGAGTTCGAAGGTATCAAAGGCGAACGGCTGAAGACTATCAAGTTGCGTGGTCAACTGTCGCAAGGTTTGCTGATGCCACTGGATGAGGCATGCAAGAATATCGAATCAGAATTGTTCGAAGGTTTGGATGTTTCTGTTCCACTGAATATCGTAAAGTGGGAAAAACCCATGAATGCTCAGCTTGCTGGTGTTTGTAAAGGTAATTTTCCTTCACTGATTCCAAAGACAGATCAAGAGCGTTGCCAAAACTTGGTGAAAGAAATCACTAATGCCAATGAAATTGGTATGAAGTTCGAAGTCACTGAGAAGTTGGAAGGTTCATCAATGACTGTTTATCGCATTCAAGGTGAATTTGGTGTATGCTCACGTAATCTTGATCTGAAACGTGACGAGAATAACACCTTCTGGAAAGTGGCTATTGAAGAAGATATTGAGGCACAGATGATGTCTATCGATCCATACTGGGATTTTGCTATTCAGGGTGAGTTGATTGGTCCAGGAATTCAAGGTAACATTTACAAGTTATCTAAACCAGAGTTCCGTGTATTTGATATCTATAATATTCAGATGGGTACATACATGAATCCTGAAGCACGTCGTAAACTTGTTGATGTGATGGGGTTGAAGCATGTACCTGTTCTTGCAGCTGCTGCTGAGTTATATGATACTCTTGGAATCACTGACATTCCACAATTGCTAAAGTTCGCTGAAGGTAAGTCTGTGATGGGTGATGTGAATGGACCAGAGCGTGAGGGTATTGTGTTCAAACAAGTGGATGGTGGTATGACATTCAAAGTGATTTCTAACAAATACCTATTGGGTGAAAAATGATTACAATTGAAAACCTAACTCCATATCAAGTTGAGATGCTAGACCATATGTGGTCTTTGGATTCTATAGAAGAATACGAGGAATGGTATAATCTATTGGATGATGAAGATCAACGACTTGCAGATAGTCTTCAACAAATGATTATTCTCGCAGAGATGGATAATCTTATTGACGACTGTAAAGATGCAAAAGAACTATTAAAGAAATTTGCCTTGTAAGGATAAGACATGTATAATAAGACTTTGAAACCTAGAGATCCTGTTGCAAAGGATTTACGTACTCCAAAATATCGCATGCGTGTGGTAGAGAGTAAGGTTCAATACATTCGTAAACCTAAACACAGGAAAGAAGATTATGAGTCTTAATTATGAAGCAGAGTTCTATCGTGAAGGTCTGTTAAAAACTGTTGTTATTAAAGAACGAAACGAAGGTACATCTTATGCCACGATTGAATTTACAATTAGGAATAAGTTGACAGACATCAATGGTAAAGTTATAACTGACACTGGACACACGTCTTTCTTTTCTCCAAAAGAGTTTAGAGAGTTCTTTGGTCCAATTTTTAAAGATATGAAAGAGAGATTAGATAATGACAATGCAAACGATGCTCAAAACTGAAAAAGAATTCGAAGAGTTTAAAACATGGACACTAGGAGTTCTACGAGATGAATCAGCAAAAGACGTGTGTGTTACTTTCACCAAGAAAGATGGCTCAAACAGAGACATGTTCTGTACCCTTGTCGAATCAAGAATTCCAACAGACAAGCAACCAAAAACAGAGACGACTGGCAAGGATTCTGGATCCGCACTACGAGTCTTCGATACAGAAAAACAAGAGTGGAGATCTTTCCGCTGGGACTCCGTAACAAAAGTAGGATTTGAACTATGAGTGATATCGTTAAAATTGTTTTGCTTATTGCATTGATTGCAGTTATCGTTATTTTTGGACCACTGATTACGATCTGGTCTTTGAATACATTATTCCCAGTATTGGCTATTCCAAGTAACATCGCTACGTGGTTTGCCACTCTATGGGTCTTTGGATTTTTCGCTATGAAAAGTAAGAAATGAAAGAATCTATATTAGTTTTAGATGACATGGTTCCTCAATCAGTGCAGGATTCTATTGAGAAACTCTGTATTTCTGCAGAGTTTCCTTGGTATTGGAATTCATCTTCTAATTATACTTCTATTTCTAATAGAAATAAAAATTTAGAAGATTATAATAAAATGGTTAGCATTTCGAATGGGATTGATGTACCACAATTAATACATAGTGTTTATCATTTTCAATATCAAAAACAATCATTGCATTTGCAAACATTTAGTTCTTTATTATCTTTCTTACC